>Ga0182016_10000100_pt1 | contig 92361 bp, 91 predicted proteins | sample 712S2MmetaG_FD_120491 | JGI IMG/M metagenome (GOLD analysis project Ga0182016, IMG submission 120491) | Permafrost microbial communities from Stordalen Mire, Sweden - 712S2M metaG | ecosystem: Environmental > Terrestrial > Soil > Wetlands > Permafrost | place: Sweden: Stordalen | collected...
CCGGCTGAAAGAGCGCCGCATCGAGCTGCTCGCCGTACGTCGCGCGATGCATCGTGCTCGGAAAATCGGCTTTGGAGACGTCGCGCAAGATCTGGAGCGATTCGGTGTGATGGGCGTTCGCCCAGCGCGCCGTCTGCTGCATGACCGCGACGAACTTCTTGGCCGCATCCGGATGCGCCGCAACCCAGGCTTTGGTCGTGAACCACGCCCCGATTTGCCAGCGTTTGCCGATCGCATCGTAGGGCGCGGCGAAGATGCGGAACTTACCCGTCGCGAGTGCCGCGCCCACCGTCGGTTCGGAGAGCACCGCCAAATCGACGCGATGGTTGATCAATGCGGCCGCCGTCGCGCCGGTGGGCACTTCGATCCAGCGCACGCCGCGCCAGTTCACGCCGTTCTTATCGAGCCACGCATCGCCGCCGATCTGCCCGATGTTCAGGATGCCGTTGGTGACGATCGTCTTGCCTTCGAGATCCTTCGGCGTCTTGAACGGCGCGTCCGCGAGCGCGATCATCACCGTCGTCGGCGACGCCGAATTGTAGGCGCCTGCGGGAGCGATCACGACGAAGGGCAGCTTCTTCTCATATGCGGTCGCGATCGAGACGACGTTGGACTGCCCGATGTCGGCGGCCCCGCCGGCAATGGCCGCTGCGATGGCGGCGCCGTTGTCGATCGATTGGATCTGTACGTCGAGGCCGGCTGCTTTGAAATACCCCAGCGCTTGCGCATAGTAGACTTCCGCGCCGATGTCGATCGGCGTCGATGCGATCCGGATGGTCGTCGTCTCGGTTTGCGAGAACGCGCCGCCGGCGCCCATGCCCAGTACGAGGGCGAACGCGATAGCCGGCAGCAGAAGTGCGCGTCGAGCGATCATGCGGCGCCTACTTTCAGAACGGAGAGGCCGGCGTCATAGGAATCGGGCATGGCAACTTGGCGCGACACCATGATTTCGCGGCGCTCGCGCGCCGACGTAATCAGCGCGAGCACGACTTCGAGCGTCGCGCGCCCCCACGCGCCGTCGTGATAGAGCGGGCGATCGTCGACGATGCTGGCATAAAACTCCTCGAGAATCGCGAGCGACAAGCCACCTGACGGATCGGCCTCCGGACGCTGCAAGTCGCGCAGATCGAGCTCCTCGCGACCGCGATCGCTGTAGACGACGATCCCGTTCTCCGCGTTGCGCATCACGCCGCGTTCGCAGCTCACCTCGACCGGACCGAGATCGAACGGCTTCCAGCCCGGCCGCCCGGCATGACGGATCTTCGTCGGATCGCGGCGCCCGCCGATGCGCCACTCCTCCTTCTCGCCGTCATCGTCGCGCGTGCCGGCAACGAGTTCGCTGCGCATGCGCGCGCGATCAGCGTCGCTGAAGCGCTCGTCCGCCGCGACCCACGGATAGAGTTCCGACATCACGAAATAGCCGTAGCCGTTGTGCATGATCGTCGCCGGCGTTCCGTTCTCGAACTCGAGAAACGCCGTGTAGTAGCCCGGCACCGGGCGCGCAGCGAGCCAGCGTCCCGTTTGCGCGCGCACGCTGCGCACGAGGCCGCCGCCGAGCAGCCGGACCGTATCGATCTGATGCGGACCCTGACGGAACACGATGCCGCCGCCTTGCTCGGGATCGAGTTCGTCGGCCGTCCGCGGACGGATCAGCCAATCGGTGTAGGCCCAGATGTGGATCGCCGTCACCGCGCCGAGGTCGCCGGAGAGCGCGATGCGCCGCATGGCGCGATTCCAGATCGAGAGACTGCGTGTGTGCCCGCAGGCGAGCCGGACGCCGTGACGTTGCGCCGCCTCGACCATGCGGTCGGCTTCATCTAGACTGATCGCCATCGGTTTTTCGACGATCACGTGTTTGCCGTGCCGCATCGCTTCGAGGGCGTGCTCGCAATGAAAGCGATTCGGCGTCGCCACCCAGACCGCATCGATATCGGGCGCCGCGCACATCGCCGCGATCGTGTCGTACGCTCTCGTGCCGGGATACGTTGCCTCGAAGCCGGCACGCATCGCCGGGTTGAGGTCGGCGCCGGCGACGAGCGCGTACTCGGGCATCGCGTCGATCGCGGGGAACGTGCTCGCTGCGCCCTGACCGAGTCCGGCCATTCCGATGCGTAGTTGACGCAACCGGGTTACCCGGCGAGCGCCGGCGCGCGCCCCGAACGAAGCACGGCAAGAATTTCTTCGGCGATCGGCGAGTAGCGCACCTGATGGCGGCGGAACAACGCCTCGAAGCCATCCGAACGCTGCGCCTTCCGGCCTTCCAGCGGCAGGACGATCACGCCGTTACAGGCCGGATCGCGAATGACGTTCTTCGGATCGTGACCGTCTTCCATGCGCTTGAGTTCGCGCAAGAGCATCCGCCGGTAGAGCGTGATTCCACGGTCGGTCGAACCCAGCGATTCACGCGAGCGATCGGCGATAGCGCCTTGCGTCACCCACGCCATGATGTCTTGGCCGTGAATCGAGTCCAGCATGAAGTCGCCGTTGGGCGCAAAGATCGGCGTCTCGTACTCGTGCACGCGATCGAGCAGATGCGGCGGCGCCGTCGCGCCTTCCGGCAGCACGAACGCGCCGAACCAATAGTGCTTCGTATGCGTATCGTCCACCGGCACGCGGATCTGAAAGCGGTATTCGTGCCACTCCGGCGATGCGTTGCCGATCGCGAGCGTCGTAGGGAAAACGACCGGGTGGCCGATCTTCCAATCGTCGTCGTCTTCGGTATGCCCCTCGAGCACGCGCCGTTTGATGATCCCGTATTCGAACTCATCGAACCCGATCTTCACGTGCTTCTTGCGGAGCGAAATCTTCAGGCCTTCGCTCTCTTTGATGAACTCGAAGAAGTGGCCGTGCAGCCATTCCGTGTGTACGGCGTCGAGCGAATTCTCCATGATTTGCAGCCAATTGCACGGGATGACCGCGCTGCCGAGAATCCGGATCGTGCCCTCGGCGACGAGTCCGTCGAGTTGCGGTACGAGCGGCGCCGGCAGCGGGCCGAGATACCCCCATAACAGGCCGCCGAGTTCCGCCACCGGATAGACTGCGCGCGTGCAGCCGCGCGGAACCGACTCCTCGAGCAACGCGAACGCACCGTCTTCGTTACGGCAAAGCACGAGATTCTCGCCGAGCAACCGGACGCGCTTCGCCGGCTTGCCGTGCATCTCGCCCGTGGTTCCGACCGGCTGCCAGTAACGGCGCATCAACGCGCCCATGCGCGTGCCCGGTCCGATGCGCGTGAGGAGTTCGTTCTCCTCGGGCGTCACCACTACGTAACGCCGGCCGGTTCGCGCCGCGCCTCGCGCGCCTGCGCGAAGACCGCGATGATTTCTTCCGCGATCGGCGAGAAGATCGACATATGCCGGCGGAACAGACTCTCGAAGCCGTCACCGAACATGTCCTTATTCCGTTCGAGCGGCAACTCGATGTACTCGTTCTGCGCGGGGTCACGAATGATGCACTTCGGGTCGCCGCCCGCTTCGACGACGGCCATCTCGCGCTCGAGCATCTTCCGGTAGAGCGTGACGCCGCGATCCGAGCCGCCAAGATTTTCGCGGCTGCGGTCGGCGATTTTGCCTTGCGTCGTCCACGCCATGATGTCTTGGCCGTGGATGTACTCGAGCAAGTAGCTGCCGTCGTCCGCGACGATCGGCGGCTCGTAGAGCGGCACGTCGTCGAGCAAATGCTGCGGCACGACCGCCCCTTCGGGCGGCACGTACGCGTGATACCAATAATGCCGCGTGTTCTCGTCGTCGACCGGCACGCGAATCTGGAACGTGTACTGCTGCCACAACCCGCCGCCGCTGCCGACCGCGAGGATGTTCGGGAACACGACCGGATGACCGACTTTCCAATCGTCGGAATCTTCCGACTGGCCTTCCATCAGACGGCGCTTGATGATGCCGTACTCGAACTCATCGAAACCAATTTTGGCGTGGTGGCGCGCGATCGCGACCTTCACGCCTTCGCCTTCCTTGATGAACTCATAGAGCAGCCCGTGCAGCCATTCCGTGTGCACGGGATCGAGCGAGTTCTCCATGATCTGCAGCCAGTTGCACGGAACGATCGCCTCACCGACGTGCCGGATCGCGCGGTCGGCCACAAAACCATCGAGGCGCGGAATCAGCGGCGCGGGCAGCGGCCCGAGGTACCCCCACAGCAGACCGCCCATTTCCGAGACGGGATAGCCGGCGTTCTTGATGCGGTCTTTGAACGTGCTGCCGGCGGGTTCGTTGGGCTGATCCGTACACTGCCCGGTGCCGTCGAACTTCCAGCCGTGGTAGGGGCAGCGGATGCCGTCGGCCTCCGGAATGCCGTACGCCAGAGACGCGCGCCGGTGCGGGCAGAACTCGCCGATCAAGCCGAAGTTCGACGAACGATCTTTAAAGAGAACGAGATCCTCGCCCATGAGACGCACGCGCTTCGTCCAGCGATCGCGCATCTCGCCGACGGTCGCCACCGGCATCCAGTACCGGCGCAGCAACGTCCCCATCGGCGTTCCCGGCCCCACCCGCGTGAGGCGATCGTTTTGCTCGGCGGTCAGCATACCGGCTTAATACCGTATGCCGGAAGGCGCCCCTCCAGGCAAAACGCATTCTTTAGTTGACAGCGCCTTCCCGATCGGGTAGCCTCCATCTCGTGCCCCCTGAAACTATATCCATAGTTGCTCCGTATCGTCGGCGTATGCGCAGGCTGCTTACCGTCCTTGCCGTCGTGTTCACCGTCGCCTGGACCGGCTCGCCGGCCAGGGCGGCGCTTGCGACGGTGACCGTGCCCAAGGTTGATGCACCGCCGGCGAACGACGCGACCACCCCCGAGGCCTCATGGCCGGCCGATGCGGCGCTGAACCTGCCGTGGGACGTCGTGAGCCGGAAGCCGGCGGATCAGTCGACCGACGTGCACGTCGTCTCCGACGGACACTACCTCTACGTGCGGTTCGACGCGACGCAGCGCGAGCCGGTCGCAGCGACGCAGCACAGCAACGACACCGTGACGGGCGGCAGCAACGGGAACGGCGGCAGTCTTTCGTGGAGCAGCGACGATGCGGTGTGGGTCGATCTGTGGCCCAACGGCGCGAGCGGTTTCCAGTACCAGTTCGAAGCGAACCCGAACGGTTCGCACAACGAGGCGTCGAGCGAGAACTCGGCCTTCGCTCCGCAATGGGAATCGCACGGATCGATCCACACCGGCGGCTACACGGTCACGATGGCGATCCCGCTGGCCGTGATCAAGGGCGCGCACAGCGGAAACTGGCGCGCGCAATTCATCCGCTACGTGCGCGCTACGGGCGCCGAGTACGTGTGGTCGTTCGATTCGATTCAAACGAGCCCCGACGACATCACGCGCGCCGGGACGATCGCCGTTACGATGACGACGGGGAAAGCGCCGCTCGCGCCGCCGCGTGCCGCAATCTACGCGCTCGGGACCGACGCAGCACCTAGTGCGGGCGGCTCGACGTCGCGCATCGGCGCGGATATCTCCGTGCCGGTTTCGGCGACGGCGGCGCTTTTCGCGACGCTGCATCCCGACTATTCCAACGTCGAACTCGATCAGCAGACGATCTCGCCGACCGTCTATCAACGGCAATTCAGCGAAGTGCGGCCCTTCTTCACGCAGGCGGCGTCATACTACAACAACTTCAACTGCGACGTGTGCAGCGGCTACCATACGACGCTGTACACACCGGCGATTCCGATTTTCGCGCAGGGCTATGCGTTCGAAGGCCGTCAGGGAAACTTCCAACTGGCGGGATTCGACGCCATCGCAAACGGGCGCAGCGATGCCGCGACGGCGCTCACCTATTCGTCGCCCGATCAGAAGTGGCAGAGTTCGTTCCAGCACGTTTCGACGAACCTGACCGGCATCACCGATCAGACGAACGAGCTCGGAGTGCAGTGGACCGATAAGAAATATCTCAGCGCCTATGCGAACTACTCGCTCGAGAGCGGCACGTTCGTGCCGGTGCCGGGCCAAGGCACCGCGTTCGATGCGGGCGGCGGCTACGGCACGCCGCACTTCGCGCTCTACGGCTCCGTGCGCACGGTGGGGCAGGACTTCAACCCGCTCGACGGTTACGTCCAGCATCCCGGCATCGCCGGTTACGCGCTTTATAGTGCGCGCGTTTGGACGTTCTCGCCTAACGACAAACTCGCGTCCGTCGGTATCAGCGGCAACATCGATCGCTATCAAGCGCCGGCGGGCGGTCTCGCGCAGAGCGACAACCAGCTGACCTTCGACATGCTCACCAAGAGCGCGTGGGATCTGCAGTTGTACAGCGGCTCCGACTACTGGCTCTTCGGTACCGCGCTCGAACCGGTCTCCCAAGGGTCCGGCTTCCAGCTGACCTATCACAGCGGACTGCAAACGAATAACGTCGGCAACTTTCCGCAGCACGGCTCCTCGGCGACGCCGACAATCATCGGGTACATCACCGGTCAGTATGGCGCCGGCAAACTCGATACGTGGACGCGCGCGTCGACGATGCGGCTCGGCGAGAAAGGCACGCTGACGTTCACGGTCGACAACACCTCGCAGTGGTTGCTGAACACGCCCAACAACATCCAGTGGTTCGACGGCGTCGCGTACTCATATCAGGTCAACCGCGAATCATCGTTCGCCGTGGGCCTGCGGGAAGTGATCGGCATGCCGCCGATACCCAACGGCGGCGGTAATTGCGAAGGCCGCTGCGCGAACGTCTCGGTCGCCTATCACCTGCGGCTGCGCAACGAAGAATTCTATCTCGCCTACGGCAACCCGAACACGCTCACCACCGTGCCGCAAGCGCTGCTCAAAGTGATCTTCTACGTCGGCGGCCAGAAGGGCACGTAGTTACGTCAGCGTTTGAACGGTGCCGAACTCGATGGAACGATAGAGCGCCTCCACTAGGCGGATCGTATCGACGTTATCGCGGGCGGATGTCGGCGGCTCGACGCCGGTTGCAATCCACGCCAGCAACGAGCGCATCGGGCCGATAAACGCATCGACAAACCAGCGGCTCGTACACGGGTACGGCAACCATCCGTCCGTGGGCAACGTACGGCTGTGCACTTCCAGCACATCGGGACCCTCGAGGGGCGGCTTGTAGAAGCGCCGCAGCTCGCCGCGAATCGCCCCCGCCGAACCATCGACGCGGAAACGCCCGGACGTGTCTCCGGTTTGATTCTCGGTGCTCACGTGCAGGGAGACGCGCAGCCGGCCCGGATAGACCAGGCCGCACATGATGCGCCGTTCGCCCTTCGCGACAACCGAACTCGTACCGGTGCACCAAACGGATTCCGGCGTACCAAACCACGATCGGATTGCATCGAGTTCGTGGATCGCATGATACCAAATGAGCAGTTGGGACGATTCCGCGAACCACGACCGCCAGTTGATCGAGATGTCGATCGACATCTCGGCCGCTTCGGCATCGCCGATCCAACCGCGCCGGAGCATCTCGCCCGTCGCCGCGACGCCTTCGTCGTAGCGCATCTGATGATTCACGACGAGTTTACGGCCGCAGGCATCGGCCAAAGCCACGAGGCGAGCCGCCTCACCGCTCGTAAGTGACAGCGGCTTTTGCGCCAGAACGTCTTTCCCCGCAGCAAATGCGCGCTCGATGATCTCGCTCTGGGCCATCGGCGGGACGCCGATGTCTACGATTCGAACCGCGTCATCGGCCAGAAGCTCATCGAGCGAAGCGTACGTCCGCGGCAGCGCCCAGGCTTTCGCGAGCGCGGCCGCCCGCTCCGCATCGACGTCATAGACACCGCGCACGTCGAGTCCGGCCTTCCGGTACGCCGGCGCGTGCGCATTGGCGACGATCGCGCCGGCGCCGACGTGCGCGATCGGCAAGCGGTGCTCGACGGGGATACTCAGATCGCAGGCGTGCGAAATCTCGATCAGCCGCTCGATCATTAGAGAACGAACGACAGGTTGAAAAAGGGTTCCGTACGGTTTACGAGTTCGACCAGCTTGTGCCGGATGCGCAGCCCCGCCGGCGTGGTTTCGAGTTCGTGCACGTAGCGGCCGGCCAAGAGCTGAACGTCGCCGCCGCGCAGTTCGTATAACATAAACGCCGACTCGCAGCGAAAGCCGAAGTCGCACGGGGTGACGACGATGTTGGCAACCGTGCGCACCGTGCGCGACGGCGGGTCCTGCGCGTACGCGCTGCCGCTCTCGAGGCGATCGATGCGTTCGGCCAACCGCGAACGATCGTCATAGACGAGATTCAATTCGGCGTTGGGATCGCTGTAGTTCTCGAGCAAGGGAACCCAATACGTCGCCGTCTCCGCAAACAATTCGAGCCAGTCCCGCAACTGCCGCGCATCGAGCAGCGCGGCTTCGCGAAAGAGCAGATCGGCGCAACGCTGCCGATCGCCGGTCGAGGCGCCAGCGAGGCCGTCGATCGTCACGTCGCCGCCAGCGCGTGGTTGGGGATGCCCGCCATCAGCCGCTGCCACGTCCGGTAGATGTCGCGCTGATGCGTCTCATCGGTAACTTCACCGGTGACGCGTTCGCCCTCACGGCGCTCGCGATTCGTTCCACGCGAGAAATCCATCCATTCCACCGGCGAGGCGGCGAGGCCGGCTTGCGTGCGGTTGAACGCTTCGAGGTCGTCGGGCGAACCGAAGCCGGCGGGACCGAAAAAGAGCTCGTGCGCGCGCAGCCGCATCTGATTGAGCCGCGCCGGTACGCCGTCGAGCGTGACGGGCCAAATCTGAACCTCGGTTCGATCGACGGCAATCGGCTGGATGACCCGGATCTGCGCTTGAATCAGCACCAGATTCGGAAAGATGACGATGTTGAAGCCGTTACCGCCGACGCGCCCGACGAGCTCGCGTGCTTGATCTGCACCATATTGCCGTTCGAGATCGGCGATGAGTTCGGGACCGCCGGGCGACATGCGCATCCGTTCCAAGAACACGTTGCTCTTGGCGAACTCGGGTCGCGAATCGACGACGGCATGACCGTTCCCGAGGCCGGCGACGAACGAGGCCGTGTCTTCGCGACTGTACATGTCGCTGCGTTGGCCCGAACGGCGTGTTTGCATATCGAAAAATGTCTTGTGCAGGACGTAGGGGTGATAGCCGTCGACCGAGCCCTCAACCTGCAGTTTCCAATTGCCCTTGTACCAGTACCGCTGCGAACCCGAACGGGCGACGATACTTCCCGAGGGTGACGAGTCGGTGAAGGCATCGATGTATTCCGCCGCGCCGGCCAGCCATTCGCGCAAACCGCACACGTTCGCATCGAGACAGGCGAAGACGAAACCACGATACGATTCAACCCGCGCTACCGGCCGCAAACCAAAGAGCGTTCGATCGAACGAATCGTCATACGCCTTTGGAAACGGCGCACCGGTCAATTTTCCGCTGAGATCGTAGGTCCAGCCGTGGTAGGCGCAGCGAAAGAAACTGGTGTGTCCGGCTTGGGCTTGGCAAACCGTTACCGCGCGGTGTGCGCACCGGTTGAACACGACGTGTACCTCCCGGTCGACGCCGCGCACAACGATGACCGGATTCGCTCCGATGGTCGCGCGCTTGAAATCGCCGGCTTCCGGAATCTCGCTTTCGTGAGCCACGTAGATCCACGTCGAACCGAAAATGCGCTCGAGTTCGCAGGCGAAGATGTCGGGGTCCAGATAGACGCTCCGGTGAACCGCGGTCTCCCGTACGAGATGCTCTAACGAACGATCCACGGCGACACCTCCTGGCATAAAATTTGCAAGACTTCGCCAGAATTTCCTCTTGCACATACTATTTTCCATGGTGTACAGTAACCAGCAACCGGGATTGGGAGGCTGCTGCATGGCAACCGTCGCGCTGAGTCCGAATGGTGTGGATGAGTTCCATCTAGATACTCGGCCGGATACCGTATTGGCGGCGACGATGGACGGCGTCGTGGAGCTGCGCTTGGCGGGCGGCGCGTGGACGACGGCGGAGCGTTCTCTGGCCGGCCGCCACGCCAGCTGCCTTGCCATCGATCGCCAATCGGGTACGGCGTTCGCAGGAACGCACGGCGACGGCTTTTACCGTCGCGCCGCCGGCGGCGACTGGGTGCGCGCCGGCGATGGGTTGAGCGAACCCAACATCTTCTCGCTGGCCGCGATCGCGACCGGCGAGCTGCCGGTGCTCTACGCGGGAACCGAGCCCGCCCATCTCTTCTGCAGCACCGACGGCGGCAGCCGATGGCACGAACTCGAAGCGCTTCGCCGCGTTCCGGGGTGCGAGGCGTGGAATTTCCCGGCGCCGCCGCACATCGCCCACGTGAAGCATATCGACGTCGACCCGCGCGCGCCGCACACGATCTACGTTTCAATCGAACAGGGAGCGCTGCTTCGCAGCGTCGATAGCGGTGCCACGTTCGAAGAACTCCACTTTCAAGACGATACCTACGTGCTCAACAAAGACGTTCACCGCGTCGTTTTCAACCCGCACAACCCCGCCGAGTTCTACGTCCCGGGCGGCGACGGCATCACGTATAGCAGCGACGCGGGACGCACGTGGTCCCATCGCACCACGCCCCAAATGCGGATTGCTTATCCGGACGCAATGTTTTGCTCGCCGGAAACCGACGGGGTCGTCTTCGCAACGGGCGGCGGTACCGCTCCCGACGTCTGGCGTAAGACCGGTGACGCCCGCTCGACGGTCGCGCGCAGCCGCGACCACGGACAAACGTGGGAAGCACTCGCCCTTCCGCATTTGCGCGGCAATATCGAGGCGGCGACGCTCGTGACTTGGCCGGGCGGTTTTGGCTTCTTCGCCGGAACGACCGACGGTGAGATCTTCGCGAGCACCGATCGCGGTGAGAGCTGGTCGCTGATCGCATCGAACCTTCCGCCGATCTCGAAATGCATTCATCACCGCAATCTCCTCCTTGGAAGGGGCGCCGCGTAACCGATGCTTACTCGCGAGGAAAACGAATATCTCACGCGCGTCGGCCCCGGAACGCCCGGCGGCGAGTTGATGCGCCGCTATTGGCATCCCGTCTATCCGGAAGCGAAGTTGCGGGACAATCCGGTAGCAAAAGTGCGCATCCTGTGCGAGGATCTCGTACTCTTCCGCGACCGCAGCGGCAATCTCGGCTTGGTCGCAGAGCGCTGCCCGCATCGGATGACCAGCCTGGCGGTTGGAATTCCAGAAGCGGACGGGTTACGCTGCTGTTATCACGGCTGGCTTTTCAACGCGCAGGGAGCGTGCCTCGAACAACCGCTCGAACCGCCGGATAGCACGTTCAAAGACCGCGTTAAAATCAAAGCCTATCCGGTCGAAGAAATGGGCGGCCTGATTTGGGCGTACCTCGGCCCGGCGCCGGCGCCGCTGCTGCCGCGCTGGGATCTCTTCGTCAAACCGACGGGCCTGCGGCAAATCGTATCGCATACGCTGCCCTGCAACTGGCTGCAGGTTATGGAGAATCGCAGCGATCTCGGCCACGCCGTCTACCTCCACGGGCGCCTCTTTCAATATGCGCTCGAGCGCAGCGGGCGGCTCACGGACGATCCGGAAGCGCGCTATAACGCGACGATGACGTTACAAGCAAAAGACATCGCACGCGGCGCCGAAACGCGCTACCGGCCGATCCATAATCGTTTCGGTTTTACCAAAGGCCGCCTCATGACGGGCCAGGACGAGACGCATCGCGCGTGGACCATCGGCATCAATCCCATTCTCTTTCCGTATCTGCTCGCTCAAGGGCCGGGCGATATCGGCATCCGGCGCTCCTACCAACTGGGCGTGCCGATCGACGACACGACGACCTGGCACATGCAATATTTTTGCTACGATTTTCCGGACGAACTGGACGTGCCCGAACAAGACGTCGTGCCCTACGCGGACGTGCCGTTACGCGGACCCGACGGCGCCTATCTGCTGGATTACGTCCTCGGACAAGACATGGTGGCCTGGTACCAACAGGGCGAAATCGTGGACCGCACGCAAGAGCACCTCGGCGTGAGCGATACGCTCGTGATTGCCTATCGGAAACTCCTCAAAGAGCAGATCGACATCGTTCGCGAAGGCGGCGAGCCGATGAACGTCTTTCGCGATGTCACCGAAAACGAAAGCCTCGAGTTGCAAGTGGCCGGCAGCGACGGCGCCGGCCCGTCACTCAGCGCGTTTGGCGCATCCATCGACTATCGCGGCAATTTCCACAAGCCCTCGCAAGGCGGTTGGCTCTATATCGACGACGACGCCGACCGCTACTGCCCGGACCGCGACCTGATCGTTGAACTATTCGGCCGCGCGGCGACGCTCACCGACGCGCGTGCTGCGGTGCCGACCTAAGAAACGAGTCTCAGCCATGCTGCTGCGCAATCTCATGCCGCGGAACGTCTGGTATGTCGCCGCTTGGAGTTCTCAGCTGGTTGCCGGCGAGCCGCTCGGTCGCCGGATCTGCGGCCAGTCGCTCGTGCTGTATCGAGCCGGCGACGGCTCGCCGGCGGCACTCGAAGATCGCTGCATCCACCGCGGCATGCCGCTCTCGAACGGCGGCGAGGTCGACGGCGACCTCATTCGCTGCCCCTATCACGGTTTGGAGTTCGACGCGTCCGGAGTATGCGTCCGCATGCCCGGCCAGCAGCACGTCCCCGACGCCACGCGGATCCGTTCGTTTCGCGTCGTCGAACGCGACGCGATGATCTGGGTGTGGCCGGGCGATCAAACGCTGGCCGATCCGGAAGGCATCCCGAAACACCCGCATCATACCGATCCGGATTGGCAGTGGACGAGCATCTTCTTAGAGATCGCCTGCAACTGGGAGATGCTCAACGATAATCTCCTCGACCTCACGCATCTCGGCTACGTTCACAAGCGAACCATCGGCGGCGATCCGAACGCGCACGCCGGCGCGGAGATGAAAACGACGCAAACCGGAAACAGCGTGCACGTGCGCCGCTGGATTCCGAACTCGGAGCCGCCGCCGCATTATAAGGCCGGGCACGCCTTTGCCGGCAAGATCGACCGGTGGCAAGAGATCGACTTCGTACCGGGGCTGCTCCGCCTCTACACCGGCGGCATGGATGTGGGCACGGGAGCGTACGACGGCCGGCGCACGGGCGGCGTTCAATTCATGGGCATGCACGGCGTAACGCCGTCGACGGCCACATCGTGCTATTACTTCTTCTCGCAGGCGCGGAATTTTCGCTTACACGAGCCCGATCTGGAAGCAAAGCTCCACGACAACGCGCTCGCTACGCTGCTCGAAGATAAGAGCGTGCTTGAAGCGCAGCAGGCGCGGCTGCTGGAGGAGCCCGGCCGCGGCAACATCGACATGCGCACCGATGCCGGCGGCCTTCACGCCCGGCGCATCATCGAGCGCCTCTACCAGGGAACGATCTTTCCGTCGTAGCCGACGAATTCGCCGTGAACCGCCGGGCTGAAGTTGTCGATCTGCCCGAGCATCCCGTCGACCGATGTGGCGACGGCAAGGGGTGCATCCGCCCCGCCCATTCGCGTCTTGGCGTTACCCGGGCGCAAGAGCAGCACGCCGATGCCCTCGTCGCGCAACTGGATCGATAGCTGACGCGCGAACATGTTCAATGCGGCTTTGGACATCCGATACGGAAATCCGATGCGGCCGTCGGTGCCGGCGATCGAGCCGGTGAACGACGACAGCAACACGATCAGGCTGCCGCGCCCAAGCTTGGACCGCACATGCCGCGTCAGCACCGCCGGGCCGAAGACGTTCGTCTCGAAAACGGTGCTGAACGCGGCGATCGAAAGCTCGCCGAGTTCTTGATAGCCCGTGATCGCGGCGTTATGAATCAGTACGTCGATGCGATCGACGTCGCCAAGCCGGCCGGCGAAGCGGACGATCGACTCTTCGAGGGATACGTCGAGTTGCTCGAGCCGCACGCGGCCGGTCTCCACGGCCAAGTCGTGAAGTTCGGTCGCCGTTTGCGGATCGCGGGCGGTGGCGATGACCTGGTAGCCTTCACGCCGGGCAAGCCGCGTCGCGAGCCCGAGGCCTAGGCCCCGATTTGCGCCGGTTACGAGCACCGTCCGCAGCGTTGCCACGTGGATTAGTGCTCGGTCGGATCCTTTACCATCGAATCCGTCTGAAATTCAACGTTGATCAATTGCCCGTTGCGCTTTACCACTTTGCGCAGGTAGACGTTTTGAATGATATCGCGCGTGACCGGATCGATCGCAATCGGGCCGCGCGGGCTATCGAGTTTCATCCCCTTGATGATCTCCATGGTTTTATCGGGATCGAGCGTGCCGTTTTGCAGCGCGACGACCTTATAGATGGCGGACATCGTGTCGTACGTCGCCGCGGCCATCATATCGGGCAGCAACTGCCCGCTCGTATCGGCTTCGTGAAACGCCTTCACAAAATCGCGGTTGAGCTTCGAATCGTGAAAGGCCGAGTAATCATAGGAACTCAGGACGCCGATGGCCGCATCGCCGCTCGCCGGGAGATTGTTCTCCGTAACGAAATCGGCGACGGACAGGAGCTTCGTATCCTTCGCGAGCCCCGTGTCCACAAACGCCTTCAAGAACGAAATACCGTTCATCGAGAGCATCACGAACACCGCATCCGGATGCGCATCTTTGATGCGCAGGACGTACGAAGAATAGTCCGGCGAGGTAAACGGTACGCGCACGGAACCGACGATCTTTCCGCCGCCGGCCGTGAACGTTTCCTCAAACGACTTGCCGGCGTCGATGCCGGGGCCATAGTCTGCGACGAGCACATACGCCGTCTTGACGCCGTTTTTCAGCGCCCAGCGGGCGAGCGGCGGCGTCGTTTGCGCTTCGGTAAATCCCCAGCGCGAGGTGTAGGGGTGAGCCGCCATAATACCCGATGTCGCCGCATTGATGATCATGAGCGGTGTCTTCGTCTGCGTGGAAATCGGCATCACGGCGAGCGCTGCCGGCGTAAACGCGCAGCAGACGAGAAAATCGACCTTATCCTGAACGACTAGTTCTTGCGCTTGCCGGCGCGCGCCATCGGCCGAATACGCGTCGTCGCGGCGGATGATCTCGATCTTGCGCCCGGCGACCGTATCGCCGTGCATCTTTTGGAACGCCGCGATTCCGAGGTCGACCATCTTGCTGTAGAGGCCGGCGCCGGAAAACGAAAAGACGACGCCCACCTTGATCGGAGGCTGGTCGGCGCCGGCGCTCCCGGCGACGAGTGCCAACACGAACGGCACGGCGAGCGCCAATTTCGCGACGCGGCGTCCAATGGTTGCGGTAATCATCCGGCGCGGCCCCCTTTTGACGATCAATTCCGCACAACTGTACCTCGCCGAAGTACTAAATGCAAGATTATTTTTTTGAAGATTCCAAGTGAGCAAACACCTTGATCGCGCGCTTTGCCCAGGTGATCTCGGCTTGCGCGCGCAGGACGTGCGCTTCGAGGGCCTGGATTCGGAACTGCAAGATCGCCTCGTGCATCTCCGGCGGCCGCGAATTTAAGCGTGATTGAATTAAGACCGATCGCCGATTGCGAATTCCGTCGATGCGAGCGCGCAACTGTTCCACCTGAAGTTTGCTATGCGCGATGTGCGCGTCGAGATGATCGCGTGCAACTTCATTCGGAATGAGATCGAAGTAGCAAAACTGGAGCCTGAACCCATCGCGCTCGGTGGGATATGCGTTCGGCTGGAGCGTGAGCAATTTGAAGGTTTGGCGCCCGCCCTCGGTGAGGTCGTAGATGCGCTTTTCCGCGCGCTGCCCGCGGGGCGCAACGCTCCCGGCAATGAGACCGTCGGCTTCCATGCGCCGGAGTTCCTGGTAAATTTGCGCCGGGCTCGACGGCCAGAACGTACCGACGGATTCGTCAAAGTGCCGCACCATGTCGTACCCCGTCATGGGCATCGAACTAAGTACGCCCAGGATCGCATAGCGCAAGGACATGGACTGATTTTCGCTGTGAGCCGCCGGCTTCCGCTGGCCAGGGCTTTGCTCGAACTCGCGATATACGTCTCGACGTGCACACTCCCGTCATTGACAACGCGCGCGCGCGATCGCGGGCCGTCCTCCTCGTCTCATCGACGGCTGCGCTGGGCGGCTTCCTCTTCGGCTACGACAGCGCCGTCATCAACGGCGCCGTGGGAGCCATCGCCGCCCACTTTCATGCCGGAGCTGCGGCCCTCGGGCTCACCGTTGCTTCCGCGTTGCTTGGCGCCGCGGCCGGGGCGCTCGTGGCCGGACGGATCGCGGACGGCCGCGGGCGACTCGTTCCGATGCGCCTCGCCGCGATATTGTTCGTCATCAGCGCGCTCGGATGCGGCCTTGCCGACTCGCTGCTGCTCCTATCGGTGTTTCGCGTTATCGGCGGCGTCGCGATCGGGATCGCATCGGTGATCGCGCCCACCTACATCGCCGAGATCGCGCCGGCGAATGTCCGCGGGCGGCTTGGATCGCTGCAGCAATTGGCGATCGTCACCGGCATCTTCATCTCGCTGTTGGTCGACTATGGGATCGCGGCCGCCGCGGGCAGCGCGCAGGCGCCGTCGCTCGGCGGCCTCGACGCGTGGCGTTGGATGTTCATCGCGATGATCGTACCCGCCGCGCTCTACGGCCTCTGCTCGTTTGAAATTCCGGAATCGCCGCGTTATCTGATCGCAAAAGGCCGCCTGGACGATGCGCGCGTGGTTCTGATCCGCATGCTTGGTGCCGGCGGTATCGCCGTGAAGATCGAACAGATTGTGGCGTCGCTCAAACGGAACACCGCGCCCAATTGGAGCGATCTGCGCGGTCCGGCCTTCGGCTTGTTGCCCATCGTATGGATCGGGATCGGTCTGTCGGTTTTCCAGCAGTTCGTGGGCATAAACGTGATCTTCTACTACTCATCGGTGCTGTGGCAGGCCGTCGGCTTCTCCGAGAAAGACTCGCTCGTCATCACCGTCATCACCAGCATCGTGAACATCGCCACGACGTTCATCGCCATCGCGCTGATCGATCGCGTCGGCCGCCGCCCGCTACTCTTGATCGGTTCGGCCGGCATGGCGCTCACGCTCGGCATACTCGCGGTGGTCTTTGCGAGCGCGCCGCTCAACGCCGCGCACCAACCGCAGCTCGGCGGCCCCGCCGGACTCACCGCGCTGTTCGCAGCGAACCTCTTCGTCGTGTCGTTCGGAATGTCGTGGGGTCCGGTCGTGTGGGTGCTGCTGGGTGAGAAATTCCCGAACCGGATCCGCGCTGCGGCCCTCGCCGTCGCAGCTTGCGCGCAATGGCTCGCCAACTGGGCGATCACGACATCGTTTCCGACGCTGCAGAATCTCGGCTTGGGACTCGCCTACGGCGTGTACACGGCCTTTGCGATCCTCTCGTTCTTCTTCGTATGGAAGTTCGTCAAAGAGAGCAACGGCCGCGAACTCGAGGAGATGACCTCCTAGTCGGGGACCACCTCGCGCGAGCGGCGGATCGCCGGCCGCTTCCACGTATCGTAGCGGATGGCATCGATGTCGACCGCCGAGCCGTGGCCGGCCGCCGGTCCGCGCGGGAAGCTCTCCGCACCCGGAAATCCCGTATGACAATAGAGCTCGAACACGTTGCCTGACGGATCGCGGAAAAACATCAGCGCTTCGACGCCGAAACGCGTCCAATAGTTCGACGTCGGAATCTCGCACTGCGTGAGCCACGCCTTGAGCTGCGCGAGTTCGGCTGGTCCGACGGTAAACGCGATGTGGGGATATTCGGTACTCGGCTGCATGAACGTCGTTCCCTGCGCGCCAAAACCGATGTTCGCGCCGCCCAGCCGGACCTCGGCAAAAATCGGGGTGGAGACACGCATTTCGCCGCCGAGAACGTCGACGAAAAAACACGTCGCCTCCTCGAGATCGCGGCAAGGAACGCTCACGTGATCGAACTTGCCGAGCGGCACGGGCCCCGCTTGTGCGGCATCCGCTGGACGGTCATCAATCGCTGGGTTCACGGCATCTCCTCCGGCACGGCGTAGCCCTTCGATTGGCGCCCCTCGGCGAAGAGCCCTGGGCAAGGATTGCCGCGTATCCCGGCCCAACGTCCGGCAGACGATGATGACACGTGCACGCGCGTCGGCGGTTCTCTTCGGCGGCGCCTCGCTCTTTTTGACGACGGCCGGTGCGCGAGCCCAAAGCGCGGCGACGCTCCGCATTGCCACCTTGCCGATCGAATCGGCCGCCGAAGTCTTTTATGCCAAAGATATGGGGTTCTTCGCGAAGGCCGGGTTCGACGTCGATATTCAAACGATGCAAACGAGCGCCGCTATGGCAGCCGCCACGGCCTCGAATGCGGTGGACATCGGATACAGCCCGGTCGACTCACTGGCGACGATCCATCAAAGGAAAGTGCCCGTCGTCGTGATCGCGCCCGCGAACGAATACATCTCGCCCTCACGCAACGCGGGCCTCGCTCTTTCCGCGAATTCGACGGTTCGCGTGGCAAAGGATCTCAACGGCAAGATCATCGCCGTATCCAACCTGCGCAGCCTCTCGGAAAATGCCGCTCGCGCCTGGATGGATCGCAACGGCGGCGATTCGTCGACCGCAAAATTTGTCGAGATTCCGTTTCCCGCGATGCAGCCCGCGCTCGACACCGGCCACGTCGATGCGGCCTGGGTCGCGGAACCCTTCATTAGCGCCGCCGCCAAGAACGGCCGGGTGATCGAGTACGGCTTTGACGCGATCGCACCGCGTTTTCTCATCGGCGCTTGGTTTACGACGGCGCAGTGGGCGAACGACCACCGTGATGCCGTCGCGCGTTTCGCGGCGGTGATCCACGACACGGCCGTCTGGGCAAACAAGAATCAAGCGCAGAGCGGTCAGATCGTCGCGAAGTACACGAAGGTCGATCCCGCGGTACTCGCGACGATGACACGTTCGCACTACGCGGAGGCGCTCACGCCGGCCGCGATGCAACCGTTGATCGACGTTTCCGCCAAGTACAACGGCTTTGCCACATTTCCGGCGCAAGAACTCATCTACGTTCCGGGCAGGGGATGACGACGCGTACGGTCGCGGTCACCGGCGCCGGCCTCGGCGGCTTGACCGCGGCGCTGGCCCTGCGCAAACGCGGTTTCGACGTCACGGTGTTCGAGCAGGCCAGCGAACTGCGCGAGGTCGGCGCCGGCGTGCAGCTCGGCCCGAATGCCATGCGCGTGTATGCGGCGCTCGGATTGGAGCGCACGATCGCCGATTTTTCGTTCGTCCCGGAAGCCCACGTGGTCCGGAGCGGAAAGACCGGCGCGGCGATTGCGACGACGCAGATGAAGGGCGTCTACGAAGCGCAGTACGGCATCGGCTACCACACGATGCTCCGCGCCGATTTGCAAGGGGCGCTTGCGGCCCAGCTGCCTGCGGGGGTGCTGCAGTTCGGCAAGAAATGCCGGGCGGTGGATAGCCGCGCCGACGGCGTGACGCTGCAGTTCGAAGACGGCACGACGTTCGATTGCGACGTCGCGGTCGGCGCCGACGGCATCCATTCCGCCATGCGCGAGCATCTGCTCGGCAAAGACTCGCCGCGCTTCACGGGCACGGTCGCCTATCGCGGTGTCGCCGATGCCGCCACGCTGCCGAAGGACTTGCTGACCGGCGACGTGTCGGTGTTTATCGGCCCGGGTGCGAGCTTCGTCTACTATTACATTCGCCGCGGCGAACTGGTAAACTGGGTTGCTTTGGTGGAAGAATCGTCTTGGCGCCAAGAGTCGTGGAGTGCCGAGGGCGATCTGGCCGACGTGAAGCGGCTCTATGAGGGCTGGTGTCCGGTCGTCGGCGATTTGATCTCACACGCCGAGCGCTGCTATAAGTGGGCGCTGTTCGATCGCGACCCGCTGCCGCGCTGGGTCGATGGCCGCATCGCTTTACTCGGCGATGCAGCGCACCCAATGATGCCGTATCTCGCCCAAGGCGGCTGCATGGCGATCGAAGACGGCTACGTGCTGGCGCACGAACTTGCAAAAGCGCCGGAGGCGCCGGAGCGCGCGCTGCGCGCGTATCAAACCGCTCGTCTGCCGCGGGCGTCGCGCGTGCAGCTGATGTCGCGCAAGGTCGCCCGCGTCAACCAGACGCCGTCACTGGGGGCGCGGATCGCGCGCAATCTTCGGATGGCCGTGCAGAAGATGCTCAACCCATCGCAGCACGCGTACAAGATCGAATGGATCTACGGTTTCGACGTCACCCGCTGAAGTAGGCTTCCTTCGCCGGGAACGGCCGCGCGATGTTGTTGTATTTGGCCGCCATATCGATCGCGGGCTGGATCAAGCCGGGATCGCCGCTCGTCGAACCGTTGACGCGCGCCATTTTCGTAATGGTCGCGAGCGGGATCTTCGTGATGTCCGCCATCATCGCCGCCGTTTCGGCATGGTGGTTGTTCGTATACGCCGCGGCTTCATACGTAACGCGCAGCAGCTTCTTGATCGAATCGGCATGTTTCGCAGCCCAATCCGGCTGCGCGAAGTAGGCGGTAAACACAAAGTGTTCGCTGATCGCGCTGTAGCACGGCGCGAGCGCGCGAATTTTACCCGATTCGATCGCAGCACTGAGTTGCGGCTCGTTCAAGCAAGTCGCCTCGACCCGATGATCGGCCAGCGCCGCGCCGGCAGCCGAGTTCGGAAGTTCGATCCACTTGACGGTTTTCGAATCGCCGCCGGTCTTATCGATCCACACCCGCATCGCTAACTGGTTGAGATCGTTGAGGGCCGCCGTCGAGAGCGTCTTGCCGTTGAGATCGGCGCCGCTCTTCACCGGCGAATCGGCAGCGGCTACCATCAGCGAGAACGGCGACTTCGGATCCCATACCGCGCCGTTGCCGACGATCGTGAGCGGCAAGCCTTTGAGATGCGCGACCAGCGAGGCGATCAAACTCCCCTTGCCCATCTCGTACGCGCCGCCGATCACCGCTTCCGTCGCCACGGTTCCCGTGGATGTGGGGACGATCTCCACATCGAGGCCGGCCTTCTGATAGAGGCCGTTCTTGATGGCGTAGAAGAGCGGCGTGAAATCGTCCGTCGCAACGCCGGCGATTCGAATCTTCTCCGGCGTTTGCGCACGAAGAATGCTCGGCCACATGGCCGCCGTCGCCGCGGAACCCGCAAGCATACGCGAACGCGAGAGTTGGAAGCGAGTCTGCATGGTACGATCACTTTCTAGCGGGCGTGGGCCGTCCGGCAAGTTCCGTCTCGGGGAGCGTTCACTCCTGGCTAACAACCCGATCGAGCTGCAGCGACCGGGTCGAACACCACGTTGACCGGATCGAGGTCCGCGTATCGATCGAGTGCGTGTCCGCGCGTTCCGTCGGGATTCAGACGGGAACACCGATAGCCAAGCGCCGAGAGCTGCGCGATAAATGCATCGGCCGTGGTTTGGCTGACGATCTGCAATTGCGGGTTGTGCAGTTCCGACAAAATGACCGGCCGGCCGGTCATGAGTGTCTGCAGGCCACCGCGAATCACGCGTGGTTCCGCGCCTTCAACGTCCATTTTCAGGAAGCGGCATGATCTGCCGGCAATCACATCGTCGAGCCGGAGGACCGCGGCGACTTCGACTTCGTCCGGATGCACATCGCCGGGCGCGAAATACGCGCCGCCGAAGTTCGATGTGCTCTGCGCTCGCCGCATCTGCAAGGTACCGGGGCGTTCGTCCAGCGCCGCGCGATGGACCGTAACCCGCGCCGTAAATGCACTCTCGGCGACGCCGGCCGCAAGCGCCTGGGCGAGATATGGGATCGGCTCGAACGCTTCGACGTGACCACCCTCACCGGCGAGGTGTGCCAGGTGCAGCGTATGGTAGCCGATGTTCGCGCCTGCATCGACGGCCAAATCGCCGGGCCGCACCGTCATCGCAATGAACCGCGTTTCCGCCGGCTCGTAGGCGTTCAGCAGAATCGGGCGGCTGATCGCGCGTTCGTTGAGCGAACACCAAATGCGCGCGCCGAACTCTAGCTCTTTGATCACCCACCTCGTGCGGTCGAAGTGGTGAACCTCGGATGGAACGATGTCTTCGGCCTGGAGCGCTCGCCGGCGGGCGTCCTCGAGGAAGCGCCGCGCGAGGCCGGCCAGCGGCGTACCGCGCAAATATCTCATCTCAGTGGCGCAGGCCGAAGTCCTCCGCCTCGATCGTCAGATTCGGATTGTAGAATGGATCGGTATGTGCGAGGATCGGCCAGCGCTCGCGGATGATCGCGATTTCGTCCATCGTGCGCCGCACTTTCGACGGCGTGTCGTCGCCGCCGCGGCTCTTCGATTCGAAGTGATAGAGCCGCACATGCGGCAGATAGATCGAACGGAGGCCGGCCGTGTAGAGGCGCAAGCAGAAATCGACGTCGTTGCACGAAACGGCGAGGCGCTCATCCATGCCGTGCACCGCTTCGTACTTGCTACGCTCGATCATCAAGCACGCGGCCGTGACGGCGAGATAATTCGTCGGCGCTTGCAGCGCTCCGAAATGCCCGGGCGACTGCGCCGGAAAATAGCGATGCGCGTGACCGGCAAGGCCGAGGACCCCCATGATGACGCCGGCGTGCTGCACCGTGTCGTCCGGATAGAGCAAGAGCGCGCCGACCGCGCCGATCGACGGCCGCCGGGCCTGTTCGAGCATCGCTTCGATCCAGTCCGGCGTGATCACTACCGTGTCGTTGTTGAGCATGACGATGAACTCGGCATCGGTTTTGGCAACCGCGAGATTGTTCAACGCCGAAAAATTGAATGGGATATCGGCCGCCAGCACACTGAAGCGGTCGGGCTCGCGCTGCCGCCACGCATCGAAGAGCGCGATCGTGGTGAGTTCGCGGCTGCCGTTATCGACCACCATCACGCTGAAGTTCTGGTAGGTCGAGCGCTCGAAAACCGCGTCCAAACACGCGGCCAGCAATTCGTGCCGGTCGCGCGTGGGAATGACGATGCACACGCGCTCGTCACCCCGGATCGGATAACGCACGGTGAAGTGCGCGTTCCCGGCAACCGGTACATCGACGAGCGTCCCACCTTCGCCGCGCCGTTCGAGCGCTTCGGTCAGCACGGCGCGCACGGCCTCCGGCGACTGTGCCGGCGCCGTCGCGGCGCGGTGATAGAGGACGCGTGACACGTGAGCGATGCGATCGCTGCGTTCGGCCACGCGCAACAGCAAATCGAACCACGCCGCCGGGCCGTGGGCCGGGCGCAGACCGCCGGCGTCGAGGGCGAGTTGGCGCGCAATCGCGCACGGGCGCCCGATATAGTCGCGTGAGAGTGCCGTATCGGGCGACCAATCGGGCTTGAAGAACGGAAAGCGGTAGACGGAACGCTCGCCGATCTCGTCCTCGTCTGCGTATATTGCCGCAGCCGCCGGATCGACGTTTGCTGCGAGCGCAAATTCCAAGAGCGCGTCGGGCTCGAGCGCATCGCCGGGATCGAGCGGCAGCACGTAATCCGTACCTGCCGTAGCAATGGCGCCCGCCGCATCGCCCGTCGTCCGCACGATCCGCGCGTCGCCGGCAACCAGCGCGTCGATGGAGGCATCGAGCCGCGTCGTCGCGTGCGCCGGGGCGACCACAACGGCCCGCCACTCACCCCAAAGCTGCGCTCGGAGCGTGCCGATCGTGCGTTCGAGCGCCTCCGGGCCCGCGCCGCCCACGTCGATGACGACGCCGAAGGTTGGCCGGTGCGGGAGCACCGCGGCGATACGGGCGAAGCGCTGACGATCCGCCGGGCGGAATGCGTTGCGCTCGCGCCATAAAAAGTATGGATCCGCAACCGCGCTCAATTCGGCGGCTTCGCTTTCGGGTGCGATCTGCAGCAACGTGTCCTCGCCGCGAAAGCCGCTGCGCTTCTTGAACGCAAACCAGGCATTGCGCAATTTCCAGAAGCGGCTCTGCTGCATCGCGATGATCACGCTTCGCTGACGCCGTACCACCGGATAGAGGTAGGCGATTTGGGCGAGTGCCTGCTGCAACGACCGGCCGTCATCGAGTGACGGCAGCGCGACGACCGCGTCGATGACGGCGCGGGCCGTTTCATCCCACGCCATCGCGCCGTCGCGCGAGGGACCGATGACGCGAACGTGCCGTTCGATATCCGATCCGAGCAGCGTCACGAGTGCATCGTGTTCGACCTCGTCGCGAACGAAAAATGCTCGGGCATTGCGCAGCCGCTCGCGCACGATGCGCGCAAAACGAAGCGGGTCCGCGTTCAAACGCGGCATGACGATTGCTCGCTCGGCAACGACCGAAATGCCCTCGAGCGTCGTGGCCGACTCGTACGGCCAGAAGACGAAGGCGTCGTAGGCATCGACGACGCGGTTGATATGGGTGATCAGATCGGGGCTGCGCACGCCTTCACGTACGAACGTCAGGTCGTCGCCGCGCGTCTCCGGCGTCGCACCGGCAAGGGCCAAGAGCGCCGCATCGTACGCTGGGCTATCGCGCGGGCCGACGCGAAAGCGCTCGATCGGAAATGCTTCGCTCGTGTCGGTCCCGGCGCGATAGTAGTTCGCCGACCAATTGTCGTCGACCGACCGCGCGCAGGTCGTCATCACTTCCATCGTCACCCCGCGCACGTGCATCTGCGCGACGAATTCGAACAAGAAGCGCTCGTCGGGATGCCCCGCGTCGCGTCCAAAGAACGGCGTGACGAGCGCGATGCGCGGCGTTTCCCGCTGCAACGGTTAGGCTACCACGGCGGCCGCGAACGTGCGTTCGCGTTGCCGCACGAAGAGCTGCCGCGCTGCAAGTTCGGCCACGGCCACGCCGATCATGAGCCAAAACATCGTGCCGACTTTGGTGAAAAAGAACAGGTCGTCGAAGAACTGATGCAGCGCGAGCGCGAGCGTGGCGGCAAAGACCCCGACCACGATCGGGCGCCGCACCTGCGAGCGCGCGAACGTGAACAGAATCGCACCGAACGTGAAGAGCGTCGAGGCGAGCATTACGACGCCGCCCTCGGCGAGGCTCTGCCAATAGAGTGAGTTCGCGTGCGTGCGTATCGTCGGCAAACCGACGCGACCGAGGTCGAGTTCAAAGTTGCCCGCTCCGACGCCGAACACGGGCGAAGAACGCCAGAGTTCGCGCGCCGCGTTCCAGAGCTGGCCCCGCGTACCGAGGTGGTCGTCGGGCTGGGCGACTTCGTGAAGCGAAAAGTACGTCGTTGGAAATCCCCAGCGCGCGCCAAGGCCCACGAAAAGCGCGCAGGCGCCGATCGCCGCCAAGCCGATCCGCACGCTGGCGGCGCGCGACGGCCGCATGATGGCCGTTACCGTCACGCAGGCGATGATGGTTCCCGCGATGCCGGCGCGCGAGAAGGTGAGCACTTCGACGACGAGCGCGAACGCAACGACGGCGAGCAGCGCGCCGTCCCGGTGCAAGAGATTGCGCGCGAAGAGCACCGGGATGACGATCTCGAGCCAGCCCGCGAGTTGATTTGGTCCTTCGAGCACGCCCGCAATTCGCGGCACCAGCCCGCTGCCGATCGCAAACGTCGCGCGCGAGCCGAAGGCGTAGTCGGAGAGCGCGCTCAAGCACACGAGCGCCGTCGTGATCTCGAGCGCGATCCAGAGCGGGCGATCGTCCGGGTCGCGCGCGTACGCCACCATCGCGACGATGAAGAGCAGCGCGTATTCGATCGTCTTGAACGCTTCGCGCACGACGGGCATGTGATACTGAGCATGCAGCGCGCTCAACGCAATAGCGGCAATTGCAAATGCAAGCGCAGCGGTTACGGTGCGCGCCGGAGCGGTTTGGAACGCAGCGAGGTCGGTACGGCGCGCGATGAGGGCGATCGCGCATCCAACCAAGCCGACCTTTACGAGCGTAATCGACGTTGGACCGACGTAGCGGGCGAGTGCAAATGGCGAGAGCGCCACGAGTGCCGCTACCCCCAGAGCCGGGCGCCGCCAGGTGAGCACCGCCACGATCAGCGCTACAGCCACGAAGATCGCGCCGGTTGCGAGGTCGAGCGGCGCGTTCTGCTCGGGACGTACGAGCGCTAGCCAGAAACCCGGCCACGATAGGGCAACCATCTACCGGCTCGATTTTCTTAAGCGTTCAATAGCCCCTCGTACGCACCGGGATTGCGTCTCGCCGCCCGATCCGGCATGCTCTAGATATGATCGCTAAGCATAGATGAAACTCTGGCATGCCGTTGTTGTCGCCGTGGCGTTAGTCGCGGTCGCAGCACTGCTCTCGATGACGCTTGGAGTACATCTGTTCACGCACGGAACACAATAAAGGTTCGCATGCACGCACTCGTTACGTCGCCTCAGGCACCCGGCCGGCTCATCGTCGTCGATCTCCCAGCGCCCGAACCGGGGCCCGGAATCGCGGTCGTCCGCGTCCACGCTTCATCGATCAATCGCGGCGAAACGCGCTTGATCCCGAGCCGCCCGAACGGCTGGGCTCCGGGGCAGGACGTTGCCGGAATCGTCGAGCACGCCGCACTCGACGGCGGCCCGGCGCGAGGCACGCGCGTCGTTGGGCTGGCCGATGGGGGCGCCTGGAGCGAGCTCGTCGCCGTGCCGGTGGAACGCCTCGCGAGCCTGCCGGCGGCCGTGAGCGACGAAGTGGCGGCAACGCTTCCCGTCGCCGGTCTGACGGCGTTGCGCGCGGTGCGCGCGCTCGGAGACGTCATCGGCAAGCACGTCCTCATCACCGGCGCACGCGGCGCGACCGGTAACGTTGCCGCGCAACTTGCGCTTGCTGCCGGCGCGACGGTGACCGGGCTTGCGCGTCACACGTTCGACTTCGACCGGGTGCGCGTCGTCACCGTGCTCAACGCGGACGATCGCTTCGATCGCGTGATCGATGCGGTCGGCGGGGTCGTCTTGGCCGATGCGCTCGGCCATCTAACGCCGCATGCCAAAGCCGTCACCTTTGCCGGCAGCGTACCGGCCCCGATCGGACTCGGGACGTTTGCAGGCGTGCCGGCAACCCTCGAGGCGCTGTTCGTCTACGGTGCCCTCGGACGTTTCGACGACGATCTTGCGACCCTCGCAGACTTCGTCGCCGGCGGACGGCTCGCGCCGCACATCGATCGTGTCGTGCAGATCGCCGACGTCAACGACGGGCTAGCGGCGCTCGAGGCCGGAGGCATCGACGGCAAGATCGTGCTCGTCCGCAAATAGATCGCCCGGCCGGCATACGATGAAACGCCGTCACGTCATTACCGGGGCCGCCGCTGCCCTTGCCGTTCGCGCCCTGCCTGCCGCTGCGCAGACGCGGGCGCTCTTGCCGCTCAAGGTCGGCGTCAGCTCGATTGAAAGCTACGGCGAGGCGTTGTATGCGCAAGCGCAAGATTTCTTTCGGGCCGGCGGTCTCGACGCACAGCCCGTGACGCTTCCCGGCGGCGGCGCGCCGATGACCCTCGCCGTTATTTCCGGCTCGCTGGATACGGCCATTGCGAACATTGGGTCGATCGCGTCCGCCCACGCGCACGGCGTCGATGTCTACCTCGTTGCACCGTGCGGCTTGTATTCGAGTTCGAGCCCCACGACGGTGTTGGCCACGCTGAAAGATTCGCCGATCCGCAACGCTCGCGATCTCGACGGCAAGACCGTCGGCGTCACATCGCTGCGCGACCTGCAACAAGCGTCGGTCATGAAATGGCTCGACGCCAACGGCGCGCATGCCAGGAACGTCACGTTCGTGGAAATCACCACGCCGCAGATGCTGGTGGCGATGAGTGCGAACCGCATCGCGGCCGGGGTGGTCGTCGAACCGTCGCTGACGGCGGTCAAGAACGATATTCGCGTGCTCGGATTACCGTACGATAGCATCGCGCCGTCGCTGCTCATCAGCGGCTGGATCGTCAACCGGGCTTGGTACGACGCAAACCCGGACGCAGCCGGCCGCCTACTCTCGGTTATCCGAACGACCGCGCAGTGGGCAAACAACAATCAAGCCGCAACCGGCACGATCTTAGCCGAGCATACCAAAATTGCGCCCGAACTCGTTTCGACGATGCGCCGCGTGACGTATGGTGAGACGCGATCCTTCACCGTGATTCAGCCCGTGATCGACGTGATGGCAACCTACGGTTTCATTCCGCGATCGTTCCGGGCCGCCGAGTTGTTCCCGCCGAATATGCGCCGCGAGGGGCGAATTTAGACGCCGCCCCAGACGCGCGTCGCAATGTCGACGAGATGCTGGAGCTTCGCGCGTTGCTGATCGGCGCTCACCGGGTTCCCGCCGACGGAACTGGCGAAGCCGCATTGCGGACAGAGTGCCAGTTGGTCGATCGGTGCGATGCGCGCAGCTTCTTCGATACGCCGCACGACGTCGTCGGCGTTTTCGAGCACCGGCGTTTTGCTCGACACGAGCCCCAAGGCCGCGACCTTGCCCTTCGGCAGAAACCGCAGGGGTTCGAAGCCGCCCGCACGAGAGGTATCGTACTCGAGAAAATAACCATCGACGTCGATCGCGTTGAAGAGCACCTCGGCGACGGGATCGTACGCGCCCTCGGCCGCCCAATTGCCCTCGCGGTTTCCGCGGCACTGGTGCAGCGTGACGGTTACATCCGAAGGCCGGCCGGCCAACACCGCATTCATCTTTTCGGCATAGGTGTGGAGCAGCTTATCGGGGTCGTCGCCCCACGAACGCACGTACTCACGATGCACCGGATCGCACAAAAACGGCAGGCTCGTGTCGTCAAATTGAATGTAGGTTGCGCCGGCCGCAACGAGCGCGGCGATCTCCTGACGGTAGGCCGCGACGAGGTCGTCCCACACGCCGGCCGGATCGGGATACGCGCTCTTCGAGATGTTCGACGGATCGCCGATGTAGTAGTGCACGTTGATGGGCGCGGGCAACGTCACTTTCGGGATCGCCTTCGCGTGCGCTTTGAGAAATTCGAACGCGCGGACGGTCGAACTGGGCCGCCAGCCGATCTTTCCCGTCACTTTGAGTTGCGAGAAACCTTGCGTCGGACCGTTGACATTGCGCCAGGGAATCCGGGTGTTTCCCGTGCGGTCGGCTTCGAAGCCGTCCCAGCCGAGAACCAGTTCGAGCCACCAGCTACGCCGCCGCAACTCACCGTCGGTCACGGCGCGCAATCCGACGCCCTCTTGCATGGCGATAAGATCGAGTACGCATTGGTCCTCGACGGCGCGCAATTCGGCGCTGTTGTGGGGCCCGAGATTCGTGGCCGGCGTCTGCGGTCCGAGGTAGGTATCGCGTGCCGTCTTCAGCGCATCCGGGCGCAGGAGGCTGCCCACATGATCGGCACGGAACGGCGGCCGGGTGCGCCGCGCGGAAATCGTAGTCGACGTCATGGCGCGCCGTTCGCCTTGGGCACAACGGGTGCCTAGGCGCGCTTGGGTGCTTCATCCAATGAGAACGCCGGAATGACGCTCGATGCTTGAGGTAATCGGTTGGCTCGCGGGATGCCTAACGACGCTGTCGTTCGTTCCACAGGTGGTCCTCGCACTGCGCACGCGAGACCTCAGCGGCATTTCGATTCGGATGTACGTCGCGTTCTGCGTCGGGGTGGCTCTATGGCTCGTATACGGAATCTATAAGCCATCGCCGCCGGTCGTTGCGGCAAACGCCGTGACGCTCGTCTTAGCGGCGACGATCCTGATTCTGACGATCAGACACCGCCATCAGAGTTGATGCGCCAGCGCCTCGATCACATTGCGAAAGATGGTCGCGTCGAGGGCGAACTGTTTCTCGCTAACGCCGAGCTTACCGGGCCGTATCCCCGAGTTCGCGCGAACCGGCTCGTAGGTGCCCCGCACGATCCTGCCGCCGTTGCGCGACATGCCGAGATCGATCGCCGAGCAAAAAACGGCTCCCGTCAGGTCGGCTCGAATGTGGCACAGCAGCGTGAGCCGGACGAGTCCTTCGCACTCGATGAACACCGGGGTCTCGGACGGCTTGGCCGCGATCGGGAGCCGCACGGGTTCTCCGATGGCCTTATCGCGCAGTCCGATGAGCGCGACGAGCAACCCCGTCGCGACGCGTTCCGAGAAGATGAACCGGGCCTGGAACTCGCGTTCGTAGGCATCTTGGCGTGCATCACCGCGGCCGCGTTTTTCGTCCTTTTTCTTGAGGATATCCTCGATTCCCATAAGCTCCTTAGCCGCGATGAAGGCTCTGAGGGAACATCCGGCCCCTTGCTTGGGCGATCCTGCGTTTTCGGCACCCGGCGTGAGGTTCCGGCGAGAAATTGTCAGCGTAAGCCGGGATCGGGCCGGTTTTCAACGCAGTTGCGAGCGGTACCGCGTCGCGCTCACCCAGATGGCGACGACCGCGAATACGCCGAGTGCAAGAACGTCGGGCCAAATGACGTCGAAGCCGGCGCCCTTGAGAAGAATGTCGCGCACGATCGTAATGTAGTGGCGTAGCGGGTTGATCAAGGATAACGTTTGCCAGATCGGCGGCATGCTCTCGATCGGAGCGAATGCGCCCGAGAGCATCATCAGCGGCAACGCGGTGAAGATCGAGATGAGCACGACTTGCTGCTGCGTCGCCGCGAACGTCGAGATGAGGATTCCGATCGAAATCGCTGCCACGATATAGATCGACGAGATGCCCATAAACAAGGCGAAGTCGCCCCGGAACGGCAGCCCGAAGAGAAGCCATGAGACGGCGAGCGATGCCGCTAGTGCGACGAGGAAGAGGACGAACAGTGGTCCGATCTTCGCCAGCAGCACCTCGAACGACGACGCCGGTGTCATGAGCAATTGCTCGAGTGTTCCCTCGTCCTTCTCGCGCACGCTCTCCGATGCCGAAGCCAATAGTCCGGTAATCATCAAGATCGCGCCGAGTAGGCCCGGAACGAAAAACCACGCCGTGACGAGGCCCGGATTATAGGCAAACGTGATTTGCGGCGAGAGCGGCGGCGAGGGGCTACCCCGGGCGTTGTACTGCTGCACGATTAAGGTCGCGTACCCGGCCCCGAGGTTCGCGACGAAGCTATTCACACCGTCGAGGACCAACTGCACGTCGCCCGGTTCGCCGCGCGTAATGCGTTGCGCGTAGTCGGCCGGAATCACCAGGCCCGCGTCGACCGTGCCGCTCTGAACGGCTCGATACACGCTTGCTGCATCATCACTTCGGCCCTGCGGCACGAACACGCCGTTTGCCGTGAACGCATCGATGAGTTGCCGACTGGCCGGGGTCCTTGATTCGTCGACGACCGCGAACACGAGGTGCTTGACGAGCGGGTTCATGGCGTAGGCGAGAATCGCCACCTGCACGATCGGCGGAAAAAGCAGAATGTAGAGCACCTGACGATTGCCCAAGATCTGAATGAACTCTTTGCGTAAGAGTACGAGCAGCCGCCGCCATGAAAACACGCCGTTCACCCTTCGTCCGGCAACTGCATGCGCCGCATCGGTAGCCACGCGCCGACGGCGAGCACCATTGCGATGACTGCCAGCGTGAGAACCTCGGTCCAAACACCGGGCCAGCCCGCGCCGCGCACGAACGCGTCACGCGTAATATTGATGAAATGGCGTGCCGGTACGATGTAGGAAAGCAATTGGAAGAACGGCGGCATCGTGAACACCGGATACATAAAGCCGCTCAAGAGAACCGAGACCAGTGAGTTAACGCTGCCCGAGGCTTGGATCGCGGACGTCACGGTGTTCATCCGCGCCCCGATGAGTAAGCCCAAAAGCACCTGGCAGCAGACCAACAGCGGCGTTCCGATCAAGAGCGGCAGCGGGTCGCCGGCAAATCGCACGCCCCAAACGGCAAAGCCGATCGCCATGATCGCGAGAGCTTCCGCAAGCCCGATGCATTCGAGCGCGACGCACTTTCCCGCAATGAGTTCGGAGGCGCGCAGCCGCGATGCGTAGGCTTGGACGATCGTCCCGCGTTCCTTGTCGCGCACCATCGCTATCGCGGCGAGTAACGTCGGAAACATCGCGAGGATCACGGCATAGACACCCGGCACGATGAAAAGCGCTTCGTTACCGCCCGGGTTAAACCAGATCCTCACGTGCAAAGCGACGGTAGGGGGAGCGGACGGCGGCGCGTACGTCGCGCCGACGAAGGCGCTCGTTGCCGTGAGTATCTGCTTGATCGTCAACGCGTTGACGACGTCGGTCGCATCGACGAGGCTCTGGATCGGCGCCGGGCGTCCTGCCGCCAGCGCGCGCTGCGTACCGGGCGGGATCACGATCACCGCTCGCACGTTACCTGCGTCGAGGATCGTCGTAGGCGAGGGGCCGAGCGGTTCGGGCACGACGACGAGCTCTTGACTCGCGCCGATGCGCGAGATGAAGTCGCGGCTGAACGGAGAGCGATCGAAGTCTTGAACTGCGACCGGGATGTTCTTGATCTGCAGCCGGATCGCAAAGCCGAAGATCAGGAGCATCCCGATCGGCAAGGCAAAGGCAAGCGCCACCGTCAGACGGTCGCGGCGAAATTCGACCAGTTCTTTGAGGCACTGTACCCACACGCGCCGCAGGTTCATGCAGCCGGCTGGCGCTCGATCGTGCCGATGAATGCATCCTCGAGCGAGAACGGGAGGGGGCGTGTCTGAACGACGTTTACGCCTGCCGAGCGCAGAGCGTCCGCCGCTCGATCGAGGTCCACGTTTTCAATTGCGATGAGGTGCAACCGCGTACCGAACAATGCCACACGCCAAGCGGGGAAAAGTCGCTCGAGAGCCGCTGCGGCGCGCTCGGGCGCATCGGTCGTAATCTCGAAGAGTCGCCCGGGCTGCGCGGCTTTGATCGCCGTTGGGGAACCTTCCGTCACCATGCGCCCCATCGACATAAAACACAACCGATGACAGTGTTCGGCTTCTTCCAGATAGTGCGTGGTGATGAGAATCGCCGTTCCGGCCCGAGCGCGTTCGTCGATCAAGCGCCAAAACTGGCGGCGCGCGAGCGGATCGACGCCCGACGTCGGCTCGTCGAGAAAAAGGATCTCCGGATCGTGCATCACCGCAGCGCCGAACGCCACACGCTGCTTCCAGCCACCCGGTAAGCGGGCGGTGAGGAGGTGTTCGCGTCCGCGCAGGCCGGTGGTCTCGAGGACCCACGCGATGCGCGCGTCGCGCTCGCTCGACTGCAAGCCGTAAATGCCGGCATAAAAACGCAAGTTCTCGATGATCGACAAATCGTCGTAGAGCGTGAATCGCTGACTCATGTAGCCGATGCGCCGGCGCAGGGATGCCGCCCGCAAGTCGCTGGTCCGGCCGGCGAGCGCGATCCTGCCGGACGTCGGCGCGAGCAGACCGCAGAGCATCTTGATGATCGTCGTCTTTCCCGCACCGTTCGCGCCGAGAAGTCCGTAGATCTCGCCGTAAGCCACCTTCAACGTCACGTTGTCAACCGCGCGGAAGGCGCCGAACTGTTTCGTCAATCCATGCGCATCGATCGCGAGCGCGCCGTCTTTTGCGCGCGATCGCGCCGTCGCCGGGAACGGTGTATACGGCGTGCCGGACCCGAGTTCGCGCAGCCGCGCGACGAAGACGTTTTCAAGGGTTGGCGCTTCGTCGTCGATCGTCGATACGGCGATGCTACTCGCTGCGAGCGCCGCACGGACGACACGCTCGCCGTCGGTCGCATCGTGCACGAGCGCATCAACGCGATCGCCGAACGACTGGACGTCGACGATCCCATCGTGAACGGCCTCCAGCGCGCGTTCGGTCGCGGCGACATCGGCGGTTCGTACTTCGAGCCGCCGGCAGTTCAGGTGCGCTTCGAGCTCGGCCGGGGTGCCGAGATCGCGAATCTCGCCGTCGTATAGCAATGCGACGCGATGACAGCGCTCGGCTTCGTCGAGATACGGCGTGGCGACGACGATCGTGACGTCGTTCAACGCAAGCCGCGCGAGGACGCTCCAGAACTCGCGTCGCGAGAGAGGGTCGACGCCGACGGTCGGCTCATCCAACAAGAGGACGCGCGGCTCGCTAATCAGCGCACAGCACAACGCGAGCTTTTGCTTCATACCGCCGGAGAGTTGGCTCGCAAGGCGATCTCCGATGCCGGCCAGATCCATCAACGCGAGATAGCGCCCACGCCGTTCTGCGAATGCCTCCGCCGCCACGTCGCGCAGACCGGCGATGTAACGCAGGTTTTCGTCGATGCTCAGGTCATCAAAAAGCGAAAATTGCTGCGTGAGATAACCGACATTCGTGCGCGCGACACGCGGCAGCTCACCCAGCAGCGTGACGTCGCCGGCCGTGGGATCAAGAATTCCGGCGAGCACGTTGAACGTCGTCGTTTTGCCCGCGCCGTCCGGACCGATAAGTCCGAAGATCTCGCCATGATACACGTCGAAGTCGATGCCACGCACCGCCTCGACGTCACCGTAGTGCTTGGTTAGACCGCGAACGCGAACGTCGACTGATTCCGCGCCGGTCACGGCCTCCCAACGTCGATCGTTGCATCGGCCGGCATTCCCGGCTTCGCGTAGCCTCGCGGGTCACGCAGGTCAAGTCGTACGCCAAAGACTTGCTCCACGCGATCTTGTTTGAAGTAGACATTTTCCGGTGTGAAGGACGCTTGCGTATCGATTTCGCCGACGCGGGCATCGAGCGCGTGCTGCGGATCGGAATCAAGCGATACGGTTGCGCGTTGACCGACGCGCACACGCCCGATATCACCTTCGGGCACGTACCCCCGCAAGTAGACGTGATCGAGATCGACGATCGAGAGCAGCGTGCGGCCCGGGGCAACCACGTCGCCCGGCTCGACGGCGCGCGCGATGACCGTGCCGCTACTCGCCGCGCGCACCGTGAGATCGTTGAGCGCGGCCTCAGCCGAGCGCTGCAGTGCGCGCGCCTGGTTTGCATCGGCGTTCGCGGCAGCGATCTGGGCTTGCGCTTCGTGCTGTTGGCGCTCGAGTGTGACGACTTGCGCGGCGTGGATCGGTGCGTTGTACGACGTGCTCCGGGCAATGTCCAACGCGCCGGTTGCGGCAATGGCATTCCGTCGCGCCGCCGCAAGCGCCTCGCCTTGCTGCGCGACCTCGTCGCCGGCCGTCCGGTACGCGGTGTTGGCCTGTTGCGCACGTTGCGCGGAGACATCCCCCGTGCGGCTCAACGCGTCGTAGCGGGCCCGATCGAGACCCGCAAGCGCGAGGGTCGCCTGCGCCGCACGGAGTACGGCCGCTGCTTGACCGACCTGCGCTTGGGCAGCGGCAGCAGCGGCATTCGATTGCGCGAGTCGTCCGTGCGTATCGGCGGATGCCTGTTCGCCGCCGAGTGCGGCTTCGTTGATTTGACTCGCCAGCACCGCCAGCGTTGCTTGGCTCTGCCGAGCGCGACTTTCTGCAGCGTCCACGGCGGCAACTGACGCCGCCGCCTGTGCGCGGGATTGCGCATCGTCCAATTGCACTAACACCTGACCGGCGCGAACAACGGCCCCCTCACGCACCGACACCCACACCACGCGCCCGCCGACTTTTGCACCGAGATCGCTTTGGTACCCCTCCAAGCGGCCGCTCACCGGCAGGTGCGTCACCGGAGCGGCCGGCCAAATCGCCCGAACTGCGAAGAATGCGGCCAGCCCAAGGACCCCCAAGAGGAGTGCGCCGGCGAGCACAAACAGCCGCAGATCACGCCGTGGCGGAGCGGGAGTAGGAGCGGCCGGGGTGGGCGAGGGTGTGTCTGCGGCTGGGTCGGCGCTCGCCTTTGCGGGCTGCGCCGGGCTATCGACGGGCATCGGTCTTACGATAACCCGAGGATAGGAAGAACCCGTGAACCTGCTCGCCGGCTAAGACGCTTCGCCAACTGCGGCATGTGTGGCGCGCCACTTCGACTCGCGAGCGGTGAGGTATGCGGCGACGCGATCGGCGAGTTCTTGCAGGCTCGCGCGAGCCAGCCGTTTCCCGACCACCCGATCGAAGCAATATCCAGCGGGGCCAAGCGGTATCGTGTAACCGCCGTCGACGTGCACCCGCGTATGCCGAGCCTCAATCCGGAAGCGCATCGTGCCGCGAAAGTCAGGCAGGAGCCGTGTACCGCTCTTCCAGTGAAACCGCACCTCGTCGTGCCGCCGGCCACTCTCGAGGATGTCTTCGTGGATACCGAACGAGAGCGCGACGTGGTGGCGCAAGAACCAAAATGGCCGCGGCCACGGAACGCGGATCGTCGCTTCCGGGCCTCCGGCCTCTGCCCGGAGGAGGTACTCCGTCGCGTATTCTTCAGCGATCGAGAACGAGCACTGTGAAAGCGCCGAAACTGATATCTCGGTCCGAGGTCCCTGGACGTCTCGCTGGTTGGTCATGGCGAATTATCTGCACGCCGCCTTGAACGCCGTATGAACCCCGGGGCGCCGCCTGCGAAAGAAAGCCCCCCGGGCCTTCATAATCCATTCACAGTTCGCGGCTAGGCTCTGCCCATGGAACCTACACGCGACGAGCCGCTTCCGGCGACGCTCCTTTTCGTTTTTTCGCTCGGCGGCCTGATCCTCATCGGCTGGTTTGCGATGTTCTTTCTGCTGCGGGCTCGGTGGTAGCCGTGCACATACATCGTTCCGAGCGGATCTGGCTCTTCTTCGGCGTCGCCATGCTGGCGATATTTCTGGGCGTCATTACGACCGCCGCCGTCGTCGATGGATTCGTTCCGCCCAGCCGGGTTCAAACGATCGACCCGACCAAAGTTTCTCAGACGCCGCCTTTCGATCATCCGGGATTACACAAGATCGCGGACGGCGCGTACGAGGCGTACTACGTCGCCCGCGTCTTTTCGTTCACGCCCGCGTCGATCGAAGTTCCGGCGGGCTCCCGCGTGACGTTCTACGTCACCAGCGCCGATGTCGAACACGGCTTCAGCGTCCCCGAAACCGGCGTCAACACGATGGTGACCCCGGGCTGGGTGAGCAGTGTGGCCCACACGTTCAACACGCCCGGAACGTTTCTCTTGATCTGCAATGAGTATTGCGGAGCCGGTCATCAACTCATGGCAGCCAAGGTCGTGGTGAAGTAATGTCGGTAACGATGCGGCCTGCCGCACCAAGCGGCCAGCTCTTAGCCCTTTCGCGCGCGGGGGGCAACCTGCTCGCGCTCACCCACATCTACACCGCGACCCTGGTGCTCGGCGTCGGCGCGCTCTTCGGGATGCTGCAGGGCTTGTCGCGCGCATCCCTGATCACGATGCCGCCGGCATTCGACTACTACCGCATGCTGACGGCGCACGGCGTCTTGATGGCGCTCGTTTTCACGACGTTCTTCATCACCGGTCTCTTCACATATTGCGTCTACGAAACGATCCCGCGCGTACGCTCGCTGGCCCTGGGCTGGACCGGCTATTGCACGATGCTCGTCGGCACCGTGCTGACGACGGTCGTCATCCTGCACGGCGACGCGACCGTGCTCTACACGTTCTACGCCCCGCTCAAGGCAAGCCCGTTCTTCTATTTTGGCGCAACGCTGCTCGTGCTCGGTACCTGGTGCGTCGCGTTCGACTGCATCTTCAACGTTATTTGGTTCAAGCGCATGAACCCGGCGAAGCGCATTCCGCTGCCGGCATTCATCGCGACAACGACCTTCATCATGTGGATTATCGCGACGCTCGGTGTCGTGGCGGAGATGGGGCTCCTGATTCCGTGGTCGCTCGGCTGGACGCCGGGCATCGACGTCAGCCTCTCGCGCATGCTCTTTTGGTACTTCGGACATCCCCTGGTCTATTTCTGGATCATGGGCGCCTATGCGATCTGGTATACGCTGATCCCGACGACATTCGGCGGCAAAGTGTTCAGCGACGCGCTGACGCGCGTGGCGTTCGTCTCACTCTTACTGCTCTCGACACCGGTCGGACTGCACCACCAGTACCTCGACCCGGGAATCTCCGCCGGCTGGAAGTGGCTCCACACCGTCGTGACCTACGGCGTCGTGATCCCGTCGTTCATGACCGCGTTCGCGATCTTTGCCTCGTTCGAAATCGCCGCCCGGCGCGCCGGCCGTCGCGGGTTCCTGGGCACGATCCGATTTCTGCCCTGGCGCAACCCCGTGTTCGCCGGCCCGGCTTTGGGCATGCTCCTCTTCATCCCGGGCGGCTTCGGCGGCATCGTGAATAACTCGTATTCAATGGACGTCCTCGTGCACAACACGATGTGGATCGTCGGACACTTTCACATTACGGTGGGTGGCCCGGTCGCTCTGACGTTCATCGGAGCATCGTACGGTTTGATCCCGGCGCTCTCCGGACGCCTGCTATACGCGCCGCGCCTCGCCCTCATACAGGTCTATACGTTCTTTGTCGGGATGACGATCATGTCGACCGCGATGCACTTCGCCGGTCTGCTCGGCTCGCCGCGACGCACCTCGGACGTCAGCTACATGGGGGCGCAAGGCGCGGCCACGTGGCACCCCGAGATGCTGTGGGCTGCGTTCGGCGGCACGCTGGTAGCCATCTCGATCCTGATGTTCATCATCGTGGCGACCGGAACGTACGTTGCCAATAAGCGTGCGGAAGTCGCACCGACATTCGCGTTCGCCGACACGGATGAGGACGCAATGGAAACGCCGCCGGTGCTCGACCGGCTCGGCACGTGGGCCGTCATCGCGATCGTCCTCGCGCTGCTCGCCTATGCGGGTCCGGTCACCCAGCAGCTCCAGGCCCACGCCTACCTCGCACCCGGCATGCGTACGTGGTGAACGCACTTACACTCGCAATCGCGCTCGCGGTTGCGGTGTATGTGCCGGCGTTGCAGCCAGGCGATACCGTGCCGGCAATCCCGCTCGTCGATCAGAGCGGGCACGCGTTTTCGATCGCGCAATTGCGCGGCGACGCCGTCGTCCTTAGCTTCATCTACACCCGCTGCGCCGACCCGCAAATGTGCCCGCTCGTTTCGAGTAAGTTCGAACGCATGCAGCACATGCTCGGCGCCGCGCCCGTGCGCCTGCTCGAGATCACGCTCGATCCGCAGTTCGACACGCCGCGCGTCCTGCGTGCCTACGGGCGTGCCTACGGAGCACAACCGAATCGCTGGACGCTGGCCACGGGCGCGCCGGCATCGATCGACGAGCTAGCCGCGCGCATGGGCATCGCCACGCAATGGACGCGGCCCGGGACGCTCGTGCACACCGAAGCGGCAATCGTCCTGGATCGTCAGGGACGCCTCGTCCAGACGATCGACGGCAACGCATGGACGCCGGAGCAGCTCCTGACCGTCGCGCGCGAGGCCGCCGGTGCCGAACCTTCGCCCCTGGCTCGCGTCATGCTCTGGCTCACGGCGGCCGTCGAGAGCTGCGGGGGCTCGCGCGGGGCGGTCAACGCGTGGGAGGTACTCGCAATTCTGCTTCTGCTAAGCGGCGGAATTAGCGCCTTGCTCTTTCGGGCCGTACGTAGTACGCGCTAGCGCCGGAACGCTTTCCTGGAGCCTCACGACGAGCACGGGCAGCGGTGCGGTACGAACGATGCGCTCGGCGACGCTTCCGAGGAGTAGCCGCTGGAATCCGCGCCGGCCGTGACTACCCAGCACGATAATATCCGCGCCTTGTTGCTGAGCCACGATCAGAAGGGCCTCGTGCGGAGTACCGCTGATGACGAGACCGCTGACCGCAATGTCTCGCGCGCGTGCCAACCCAATCGCTTTACCAAGAACGCGCTGCGCATGTTCGCGTGCGTCATTACTAAGATCGGCTGCGCTGCAAAACAGCACCCGCTGCCGCTCATCGACCGGCAACTCTAGGACGGCCGCAATCGCAGCATCGGATGCTTCCGATTCGTCGATCCCGACAACAATGCTCTCAAAGCAGCGATGCGAAGCGTCCGCATACTTCATGCCGGCGTGGACGGTTAGCACGGGGATCGTGCTTTCGCGCAGCACGGCTTCGGTGGTGCTCCCCAGCACGAGGCGCTGCAGCCCTTGGCGGCCGTGCGTGCCCATTACGATGAGGCTACACTTCTCGTCTGTTGCAAGTTCGAGAATTCGCCGGGCCGGGTCGTTTTCGACCATCCGGGTTTCGGCCAGCGCGCCAACGCGCATAGCCGAGTCTCGGGCCCGGTCGAGCAGCGCCTGTCCTGCTTGCTTGAGATCGGCGACGATCGGTGCCGCACCAAGCATTGTTCCCGCCGAAACCATGCCCGAGATCACCGGGGCCCAATTAACCGAATGGCAGAAAATAAGCTGACTGCGTTGTTCGCAAGCGAGCCGCGCGGCAAGCGTAACGGCTTCGCTCGAGGCATCCGAACCATCGATCCCGACGAGGATGCGAGAAAATATGTTGCTCATTGGCCGGAAGATAGTACGGCAGTACGTTCGACGGCGTTAGCGTTCTCCGCCGGCAGCCGCGGAGCCGTCCAACGCACGAAGCCCATGCCGCAGCCGGTTTTCGCGGTCGAACGATAAGCCGGAACATAATCCAGCACCTCGATATCGCAATCTTCGACTGCACCGGCCAGGACGAGCCAGTTGCGCAGCTCCGACGTCCCCGAAACGAGCCGTTCCGCAGAAAGCGCCTTGAGTTCGGCGATGTTCTTGGATTCGAGTGCGCGTAGCACGGAGCGATCGAAGGCCTCGTCGACGACGAAGTGGGAAAGGCCGCCGCTAGCCACGATCCCGACGGTGATGTCGTCGCCATATGCAGCAATCGCACGCCGGATCGCGCGCCCCAACTCATAGCAGCGCGCCGCCGTGGGCTGGTTGGGCGGGTAAAAACAGTTCACGAAGACGGGGACGATCGGGATCGGTTTGATGCGCTCGCGCATCAAACGGCGTCGCACGAAAGTAAACGCGTGACCGACGGTTCTTCCGGCGGGCTGCTGAGCATATGCCGCAATGTCGAAGCCGTTGCGGACCAAGTCCCCGATGAGATGCGTCGCAAGCCCCGCATGGACGGGGTAGCTCTCCGGCGCGTCGGCGTGCTGGGACCAGTAGGCGAGCTGGATGGACGGATGCATCGTGCGCGGATCGGGGCTCGTATCGACGATCGCGTCGCCGTGGAAGATTCCGAATGCGGGCGTCCCGTCGTCGAGGAACATCTCCCGTTGATCGTCGCCGATCACGACGAGCACGTCGGGCGCGGCATCCTCCAGCGAGAGCGCAAGCTCAGCAATGGCCGCTTGGCACGCCACATCCTTCGCGCGCATACGGCCGAGCTCGAGCTGATCGTCGATGTCGTGCGTCGATGCGGCCGTAAGGGCTGCGAAATCCAGATACGGGCTCTCCCGGTCACGATCGACGTGAACGTGCCACTTATCGGCCGGCGTACTTACCTGAGGGCTATGTGAGGAGGCAATGCCCAAGATGATGCGTGCCATAGAATGCTCCTTTGAGTCACGCCCATGCTGACGCGTGCCCGTGAAGGTCCCGTCGAGATTCTGTGAAGACCATGACCCCAAATCTTCACACGTCCGCCATGGCACGGCGCAACGCTAACGATATGATTGCTGCAGCCAATTCGAACCCCGTCGCGCAAGGGGCAATGACCGGTGCGCGCTATATCGAGAGCCTGCGCGACGGGCGCACCGTTTACATCGACGGAAAGCTCGTGGACGACGTCACGGTTCATCCGGCCTTTACGGATATGATCGGCGAACTCGCGCGCTGCTACGATCTGCAAAGCAGCACCGAGTACCGGGACGAAATGACGTTTTTGGAACCGGAATCCGGGGTTAGAACCAGCGTATCGTGGCTACTGCCGCGTTCTGCCGAAGATCTCAAGCGTAAACGTCGCAACAGTGAGCTCTGGAACGCGTTCACGTGGGGACAGTTGGGCCGTAGCCCCGACATCCTCGCGCCCTACATCATCTCGGCGCTCCATCTCAAAGATCGTTTCAGCGAAGTGAAGCATCCCCGGTGCGACTTTGGCGAGAATTTGGAAAACTATTACCGGTACTGCTTGCAGAACGACGTCTTTCTCACCCACGCCCTCGGCGATCCGCAGGTCGACCGCAGCACGCAGCCGCAGAACGCGCAGCGCGAGGTGCCGGAAGACGAGCTCGTTGCGCTCCACGTCGTAGAAGAGACGCTCGACGGCGTAATCGTCACCGGAGGCAAACAGTTATCGACGGCCGCGAGCCATGCGAATGAGTGTTACGTCGCGCTATCGGCGACGTTTGCGATGCGCAACGATCCGCGGTGCGTCCTTGCCTTCGCGATCCCGATGGCAACTCCGGGACTCAAGATACTGGCGCGCGAGCCGGTATCACGTTGGTTTGGTTCCTGGGGCCACCCGTTGCAGATGCTCGACGAACAGGATTGCATGCTCTTCTTCGACCGTGTGCTCATTCCGTGGAACCGCCTCTTCATGCTCTACGATCCCACACCGATGGTGAAGATGCTGGGCGCCGGCGGCGGAAGTGTGAACTTCAATTTCCTAGGCTGGGCGAATCTCTGCCGCGCCTACACTCGTATGCAACTCATAACGACCGTTGCGACGATGGTGGCCGAGGCCATCGGTGTTATCGAATTCCGCGAAGTCGGATCCAAGCTCGGCGAAATGGTTACCTATTGCGAACTTTGGCGCCACGCTATGGATGGGGTCGAGCACCAGGCGGGCCCCACGCCATCCGGTCAGTGGTCGCTAGGGCCCGGTCGCGGGCTGCACGTGTGGTTTGCGCAGACATCCGGCCGCATGACCGAATTGCTGCGCGAGATCTGCGGGTCGGGAATCATCATGCAACCGAGCGAGAACGATCTTGCCAGCGCCGAAATCCGCCCCTATCTCGACCGCTATATGCACGGAAAGGACGTCGATGTGGAGTACAAATCGCGCCTCTTCCGCCTCGCCCACGATCTAGCCGCTTCATCGTTCGGAATGCGGCAAGACATCTACGAATACTGGCACGGTGGCGATCCCGCGCGCAACCGGATCAATCTCTTGCGCAGCTATGACCAGTCCGCGATGCGCAAGCAGATCAAAACGCTCCTGAGCCACCCGCTCGCCCACGGAAGCGTCAGTTAAGGACCACATCGTGCGCTTTGGTAAACGAGCGCCTACTCAGATACGAGGGTCAGCGTTGACGGGTCGACGTCATACTCTCCGGTTCCGACGATATCATTGGGGATCGCGCAGATCAAACTGCCCTCCGGTCCCCAGATGACGACCAGGTCCGGCGGTCCGCATGGCGTCTGCATAAGCTGGTAGTTAGCAAGCAGCGTCGCTCCCGGACTATCGGGATAGACGGCATACGACTCGTACGTTTGGCCGGAAGACATAAGCTCACCGAAAAGCGCGGCGGCGGCGCTAAACGCGAGCGCTCCCCAGAAACCACCACCCCAATACGTCGGCGCCGCGTTCCAAGTGACGCCGCGATTCCAACCCCAAGCACTCCCATGGAACGACGGGTTGTTGATGCGCCGGCGCGTTGCGATATTGCCCGGCATCTGCCGCGGTGGGTTGTTCCGCACCGCGATTTGCGTACCGTTCGGCCTTCCGCGTTGCTGCACAGCGGCAACCGGCTGGGGCGCGGCGGTCCGTTGCGGCGGCGCGGTCCGTTGGGGCGGCGCCATCCGTTGCGGCGCTGGAGCGAGATCGCGGTTGAGTTGGAACCCTCCGGTGCGCGACGCCACAGGCATCTGGGGCGTCGCCGGCATCGCCGCTCGAGCGGGAGCCGGAGCGGGAGCGGGCCGCTGCGCGGGGGCCGACCGCTGCGCGGGGGCCGGCCGCTGCGCGGGGGCGGTGCGTCCGCCGCCGCCACGCGGCTGAGCGTACGCGGCTGTGGTCGAGGCGATCGTGAGCGCAATGCAGGCCGCACATACGAACCTTCGCATCAGGGTGTCACCTTGTCGATCGTGCCATGCACCGCGATCGACGTACCCCGCGCCGTGCGCACGAAGACCAGTACGCCGTTGGGCGGCAACTCCGTCGACGATCGCGGAAGCGACTGTGCAGCCGCGCTAAGATTGAGGTACACGGAGCCGTGATCGAAGCCGATCGGGTGATCCGTGCCGTTGCGGCGAAAGGCAATTCGATACGGAAGACAGCGCTGAATCTCGCCGATGTACGAGCATGCCGCGTGCGAGATGATGAGCGTGTCGCGATTATCCGGACTAAACACCCGGATCGTATCGCCGACGACCCGGATCACGCTGCCGGCATACCTCTGGACCGAGCCGTCGTGCTGGTCGACCCGCACGGTCCCTTTGGCGATCGCGATCGAGCTGCTGAGGGCGATAAACATGGCCAGTGCGCCGGCAGAGTACAGCCGTAATGTTCTGAATTTCATGTCGTGCATCGTTGTGTTTCCTGGAAACCAGGCAACCAAACGTCGCTAACCTTGCATGTGCTCTTCGCCCGGGATTCGCCCGATCTTCACAGTCACGCTACATCCTAGGTCGGTGCCGACGCCAATTCCGCCCTTTTCCCACCTGCTGGTTCCCTACGACGGCTCGGAGCCCGCACGCGCCGCGCTGCGTTTGGCGATCCGCATCGCGGCGCATGGCGCTACGATCAGCATCGCGACGATCGTCGATGAGACCCCGGTGATGGCACAGTCCGCCTCCGCGATGGCCTTCTACGATACCACGCCGCTCTTGGAGGCCCTCGACGCCCAAGGCCGCGCGCTGCTCGAAGATGCAGCCGCGCAATGCCGCGCCGCGACGATCGAGCCGGTGTTGCTGAGCGCGCACGATCGCCCGATTGCAGGCATCCTTGCGCTGGCGGAGGCCGGCCCATGCGATCTCATCGTTATCGGGACACACGCGCGCACCGGCGTCGCACGGACGTTCCTCGGCAGCACGACGGAAAGCATTTTGCGCATGAGCCGGGTTCCGGTGATCACCGTTCGCAGCGCGGACCACATTGCCGACGCACCGTTCGCCACGGCCCTCGTGGCCGTCGACGATTCCGGACCGGCCGATGCGGCCGTTGCACTCGCAGCACGGCTAGCGCTGACGATCGGAACGAAGATCATCGCGTGCCATGTGGTCGACACGCAGCGTCTGTATGAGGGCGCCCTCGGCCTCTCGTTCGGCTTCGCGGCCGCGGATCTCACCGCAGACTTGCGGCGCGAAGCAACCGCGATCGTGAACGGCGCGCTGACCCGGGCGGGCCTTCCCGAAAACACGCCGATGGAAATCGTCGATGGCGATCCCGGACTCGCCATCATCGGCGCCGCCGAGAATCGCAAAGCAACGGTAATCATCGCCGGTACGCACGGCCGCCGAGGCTTGAGCCGCTTCGCGCTCGGCAGCGTCGCCGAAAATATCGTCCGAGCCAGCGACCTTCCGGTACTCGTCGTACGATCGTAGCCGTTCGTTGAACATTTCGTGAAGTATCCGTTCCCCGTCGCTTCACGACCGGGGCCTAACCTCGAGTCATGAGCGAGATTCACGAATGCCTCACGGTCCTTTGCCCCTTCGATAAGGTACCCCAGGCGGCGGTGGCATACGTCGCGTCCCTACCGGTTGAAAACGGTCGCCCGATTGTTGCGCTGCGCATCACGGTCGGAGATCTCATCGTCGAACGGCGAGCCGATCTCGTCCTCAAGCACGCACGTTCCTATCCCGGATACGAGATCATGGACATCGAGTGGCGCCCGCACGACGGCGGGCTCTACCCCGTGTTTCGCGGAATTCTCAGCGTTGAAGAAGAAGCCGGAAATTTCTGCCGCCTCGACCTCGACGGGGCTTACGTTCCGCCGCTCGGTCTTGCGGGAGCCGTCTTTGATTCCGTCGTCGGTCACCACATCGCGCTGGCGGCCGCCCGCGAACTGCTCGATGAGATCAAGACCGGCCTGGAACTGGCCGTTCAATCCGGCGCGACCATCGCATAACGCTGCGTTGAGCCAGGGCCGGCTGCTTCATGGCGACCAGCGATCGAGCATGCCGCGCAGGTCGGCAAGTCTTACCGGCTTAGGAAGGTAGTCGTCCATCCCCGCTTCGAGACACGCAGCCCGGTCCTCGGCGAACGCGTTGGCCGTCATGGCGCTGATGGGAACGCGAACATTGCCGCTACGCCGTTCCTCTTCGCGAATTGCCCGCGTCGCGGCTAGGCCGTCCATGTTCGGCATCTGACAATCCATGAAGATCATCGCGTAGCGTTCGTTGCGCGCGGCCTCGACCGCTTGACGTCCATCAGAAACGAACGTCACCGGCACACCGAGGTCATCGAACTGTAGCTTGAGCAGCCGCTGCAGGCGCGCGTTGTCCTCCGCCACGAGCACCGGAGCATGTTCTCGTGAGACGGCGTCCGATGGAACGCCGCTCGCAGGTACGACCGGCAGCGGATGATCGGGCATGACCGCCTTCACGATGGAATCGAAGAGCTGGGACTGACGCAGAGGTTTGCGCAGCGGCCGGTCGTTGCCGACGGCAATCACGCGCTTCGGCATAATTGCGCTCACGATGTCGATCGTGGCGCCGAGATCGACCGTGCTGAGACTATCGAGGTCGACGATGGCGACCCATTGCCGCGCCGCATCCACGCGGAGCGCTTGCAGAACGTCGTCCCGGTTCTCGGCACGCCGGCTTTCCATCGACCACGACGTCATGTAGCGCTCGACAATTTGCGCAAACGTGTCGTCACCGGTAAGGATGACGCCGCCGATGCCTTCTAACGTGCGAGCGACGCCGTCGGCTGCGCGCTCGAAACGGGCCGTGAACCAGAACGTCGAACCTGCGCCCAGCTCGCTCTCCGCCCCGATTTCTCCACCCATCAATTCAACGAGGCTCTTGGAGATCGAAAGCCCCAGTCCCGTTCCGCCGAATTTGACCGACGTCGAACCGTCAGCTTGAACGAACGGCTCGAAGAGGCGCTCCGCGACGCCGGGAGCGATGCCGATTCCGCTGTCCTGCACGTCGAAGCGCAAGACGACATCGTGTTCGAAGGTCTGGAGCGGCAACGCACGCGCTACCACATAGCCACGGTCGGTAAACTTCACGGCATTCCCGAGCAAGTTCAAGATGATCTGCCGCAACCGGTCGGCATCGCCGCGCAACGGCGGTATCGCCGGATCGACGTATGTATGAAGCGCGACGCCTTTGGTGCGCGCCAACTCGGCAACCACGTCGGCGGCACCTTCGACCACCGTCCCCATGTCGAACGGCGCGCTTTGCAACTCGAGTTTTCCGGCCTCGATCTTCGAGAAATCCAGGACGCTATTGATCAACGCCAGCAGCGCCTCGGCGGCTTCCTCGATCGTCTGCGCGCTGATTTGGGCGCGCTCGTCCAGTTTCTGCCGGTTCAACAATTCCGCCGCTCCGATGATCGCCGTGAGCGGCGTGCGCAGTTCATGGCTCATCGTGGCGACGAACTGGGTCTTGAACCGCGAGGCATTGGCCAGCTCGCGATTGAGCTCTTCGAGCTCCGCTGCGTGCAGCTGCATGCCGGCGTGGACGAGCCGCAACTCTTCGGCGCGCTTGCGCTCCGTGATGTCGGTGATCGCGGCGAGCGTGAACGTCTCGCCATCGGTCGGGATCGGATTAAGGCCGATCTCGATTGGAACCTCGCTCCCATCTTTCCGCCGGCCGTAGAGGTCGCGTCCGGCACCCATCGATCGCGCGACCGGCGATTCGGTGAAGGTAGAGCGCAGCGCCGGATGGCCAAGGCGGAACCGCGCCGGGACCAGCATCTCGATTGATTCGCCGAGCAGCTCATCGCGCGAGTATCCGAAGAGCTTCTCCGTTTGGGCGTTGACGAGCGCGATGCGCCCGCGTGCGTTGACGAGGACCTTCGCAAACGGGGATCCGTCGATAATGGCGTTGAGGAAGCGCTCTTTGGCGTCGGCATCCGCCTGCGGCGCGCGCAGGGGCGGCTGACCGATGGCCGCGTCGACATCTTGCAAGGATTCGAGCACGATCTGCAAGTTCGCTTCATCCGGCTCGAGTTTACCGTCGATGAACGCATGAACGCTTCCGATCGCAACGGCTAAGTCGTTGCGTATGTCGTGCAAGGTTCTATCCATCCGTGTCCCTTTTTTTTCCCCAAGAGGTGTGCCCTCTAGAAGTTCTTGTTCCCCCAGGGAGCCCCCCTGTGTCGGCGAAACCCGCTGGCCATGGAAACGACGATTAGACAGCGACGGGCGCTCATCGTTGATGACGAGAAAACGATCGTCGAGATCCTCTCGCGCTACCTGCAAGACGAAGGCTTCGCCGTCACCGGTGTATTCGACGGCGCAGAAGCCGTGACCGCAGCGCTTGCTGACGCCTACGATGTCATCCTGCTCGATCTCAACTTGCCCACGATGTCGGGCGTCGAGGTCTTCAAAGCTATCCGTAAGGTCTCCGACGTGGCGATTCTGATGGTAACGTCCCGCGACGATACCGTCGATCGTGTCGTAGGCCTTGAATTGGGTGCTGACGATTACATCTCAAAGCCGTTCAACCCGCGCGAAGTCGTGGCACGCGTCAAGAACATCATCAATCGAGTCGAACGCAAGCCCGCAGTTACGCGCGTCAGCCATGACGTTCAGCGTGCCGGCGATCTCGAGATCGACCGTACCGGACACGAAGTCCGCGTCAAGGGTGAACTCGTCAAGCTGACGCCGATGGAGTATCGCATCCTCGACGTTCTGTTGCGCAACTCCGGCGCGGCTCTCACGCGCGCGCAACTGCTGGACAGCGTCAGTGCCGATTCAACGGAAGTCTTCGACCGCACCCTCGACAAGCACATCGCAAACCTCCGGCACAAGATCGGGGACGATCCGAACCGTCCGCGTTATATCCTGACCGTTCACGGCATCGGCTATAAGTTCGCTGAATAACCCGGTGCGTTCTCCGCTTGCGGACTGAACGTCATCCTGACATCCGCACGTGCGCTCGAACGCTTTTCAGCAACGGGAACCTCTTGGCTCGTCCTTACGACGAGCACCGGCAGCACGGAGTTCCGCACGACGCCCTCTGCGACGCTACCGAGGAAGAGACGCTGAAGTCCGCGCCGCCCGTGGCTACCGAGAACGATGAGATCCGCAGCCTGTAGCTGCGCCGCAGCGATCAGGGCTTCGGCCGGATGGCCGGCGATGACGCGGCCTTTCGCGGATATGCCGCGCGCATTTGCCAAGCCGACTGCCTTGCCGACGACGCGGTGCGCTTGATCCCCTTCGTCCTCGCGCGCGCCCGCAATGCTATAGAAGATGACGTGTTGCCGGTCCTCGGCCGGGAGGTCCAAGATGGTCTGAATAGCCGCGTCGCTCGGCTCCGATGCATCGACTCCGGCGACGATGCGCTCGATACACCGTTTGCCCGGCCCGGCAATGGTCGTGCCGGGGAGCACGGTCAGCACCGGGATGGTGCTTCCGCGTAGCACCGCCTCCGTCGTGCTGCCGACGAACAGGCGCTCCAAGCCTTTGCGGCCATGCGTTCCCATGACGATGAGGCTGCACTTCGCCTCGGCGGCTTGAGCGAGGATGCTTTGCGCAGGCTCGCCTTCGAGCGCCCGTCTCTGCGCGTCCGCGCCGCAGCGCTTTGCCGCGTTCACGGCTCGATCGAGGAGGGCTTCGCCCTCGGCCTTGAGATCATCGATGACCAGCGTCGAATCGATGATCGCGCCGGACGCAGCGATCTGTGTCATGACCGGAAGCCAATTCACGGAATGAGCGATGATCAGTTGGCCGCCGTGTTCGCTCGAAAGCCGCGCCGCGAAGGTAACGGCCTTCGTCGAGGCTTCGGAATCGTCGATGCCGACCAGGATGCGCGAGAATACGTTGCTCATACGACGTATGCTAGTCCGGTTATGTGAAGGCGCAATGACCGCCGTTCGGTAGGGTTCTTCGCGGAACGTTCAAGCGTCAGGTTTCTGGTTCGATCTGCCGAATCTGTACGGCCCGATCGACAACGTGGATGAAACGTTGATACTCCGGATTCGAGTTGGAACCAAGCTCGAACAGCTCACCGAGCTCGTCGGCCGGATGGATCGACCGAACCACACCGCTATAAGCGATGCCGGCCATCGAGTGAATCTCGACGTGGCTTCCGAGGCAGGGGTCCGGCTGCATGCTTGTCACGTGGCGTTTCGTCAACGCTACCGAGCCCTCGTGAACATCGCCCGAAGATTCCTTCGCAGAACCTTCACATGAAGCGACAGCTTCACCATCTCTTCGCCGGTAGTTCGCTCTCGGGCGCCAGGATAGTGATTGAGACATGAACATCCATATTATCGAAACGCTCGCCAGCGGCGCACCGTACGTCGCGCCGATCCTCGTGTCGCAGCTCAATGCGTTGCGGGCGCTGCCGGACGACGCACATTCGCTCGGTACGCTCGGCGCCTCCGTGAAGATCACGATTCGCGCCGGCGAGCATGTGGGCACCCCCCCCGACGGCGCGCAGATCGAAATGCAGGCACTCGACGGCGCCGCCGTTTTTCCGGTATTCAACGGCACGCTGCGCGTCGAACCGATCGATCCGTTTTCATGCCGGTTGGTGCTTGCGGGCCACTATAGCGTGCCGCTCGGCCTTATCGGAACGGTTGCGGATCGCACGATTCTCGCCGGTGCGGCGAAACGCAGTTTGCGCGCCCTGCTGGTCACCATGAAGACCGAAATTACCTCGTCGGTCCTGCGAAGCGTAACCGGCGCCTGAAAGCTCGGCGTGCATCAGCCGCCGACGCTGATCGCTCCGTGTCCAAACAACGGCGGGATGTAGCGGCCGCATGCCCACGCGGCGACGAAGACGAGCGCGCCAAAGGCGACGATTTCCAGGCCCTTCGCAATCGGGTTCCGCTTTGTATGGCTCGCGGCAAAGACACCAATGCCGAAGAGAGCGACGACCGCGAGGAGTAAGGCCACCCACATCGCCGTACCGAGCGGAAGCGGAAAAACATAGGGCAGTACCGGCAGGGCGCCACCTAACGCGAACGAGCCGGCGATCGCGAAGGTCGCGCGCAACCCCCCGCTTTCCGCCTCGCGAAGATCGATCCCGAACTCGTCGCGCACCATCTCGTGCAGCCAAATTTCAGGGTTCTTCACCAGACGATTGACGATCGTGAGCGCTTCATCGTGCGTAAATCCCTTGAGGCAATAGTAGGCGATCTGCTCGGCGAACTCTTCGTCCGGCATTTCGATCATCTCACGCCGCTCCAAGTCGATCGCGCTCTGGACGACCTCGCGTTCGGATTTTTCTCCGAGGTATTCGCCCACGCCCATCGAGAGCGCGCCGACGAGCAACGCAAGACCGCCCGTGATGAGAATGGCGGCGCGATCGTTCTCAGCGCTGCCGACGCCCGTGACGATTCCCAACGTTGTCAGGAGGCCATCCTGCATCCCAAAGACGACCTCACGGATGCCGCGCTGGCGCCCCAGACGCTTGCGTTCGGATGTGTCAGGGATCCGCGGCATGGCGTCGATCAATGTCATGGAGCTGTCATGGTGCCACGAGCCTGTGAAGGCAGCGTGAATGGGCGACATGCGGATTCGTATGCACGAGCGCATCAAAGCGAGTCTGGCACGCAACCAACTGCCGTCCCCCGCGCCCGGCGCCATCCGGAAACGTTTTTTATGCTCCCCGTCTCGCATTGGTCGGACGGCACCGTTGCCCCACCCGATATGTAGTGTAAGCGCAACGGGAGAGTGGCCCCATTCTCTTAAGCGCCGACGGTAGGCAGAACGTCGTCGGGTGCGCGCTGCCATTTCTTCGGCGTACCACCTGCAGCAATTATTTCGAGTTCGCGTTGCAGGATGCGGCGCCATAACGCGATGCCCGCATCGGAGCGGCCGAGCGTTTCGGTTTCATGGTTTTCGATGCGTCCCTGACCCGCTTGGACGGCGATGTCCTGAACGCGCGCGAGTACCGGATGACGTACGTCGGCATACGGAACCTTACCGGCCCAGATGTCTTCCACGAGTGCGTTGATGTCGGGCGCAGCCGCTAACTTGGCGAAGAACTCGCGGCGCTTCGTCCAGTACGGCTCGATATCCGCACCCGTAACGGCGACCTTGGCACTGACGAACCACTTGTGGTTCTCATCGTCCACCGGGGTGAAATGAAACGTGATCGTGGGCCAGCCGCCGATGCCGTCCATCCCGGCTTGCGGCGGAACGATCGTGCGCACGATGTTCGGCGCGTAGTGCAACGTATAGCGCGTCAGCCCGGTAGCCCGGTTACCGAAACGCATCATGCCCCACGGCGTTTCCTCGGCCGTGATGATCGGGAGATCGATCGACAACTTAGCGTGCGAGCCGCCGGGCGCATGCGTGAACGCCACATGTACTTCGTCCATGCTGTTCTCGAACGATTGCAGATAATTGCACGGCACCTCAGAGGGGTCCCATGCTTCGATGATTCCCTCGCCGTGCGCCTCAGGATAGGGCGGAAACGCCGGCGGTTCGTCGGGGCCGAAGAAGCCGTAGACCAAGCCGAACGCTTCGCCGGTCGGGAACGTCGCGATGCGAACGTTCTTGGCGAAGCCTTCCTTTTCGGCCGGCGCTTCGACGCACTGGCCCGAGCAGTCGTACTTCCAGCCATGGTACACGCAGCGGATGTCGTCGTTCTCGACCCAGCCGAGGTGCATCAACGCGCCGCGGTGCGGACAGCGCTGCGCAACGAGTTGCGCCCGGCCGCTCTCGCCGCGGTAGAGGGTGTAGTCTTCGTTCATCACGCGCACCGGCCGCGCGCGGCCTTTGGGCAAATCGACACTGCGGCAAATCGCGTGCCAGAATTGGCGCATGAAGATGCCGCCCGGCGTCCCGGGCTTCGTGGTTGCAAGGTCGACGCTGCTGCGCGGCTTGCGCGCCGGTGCGATACGATCGGTGACGGCCATCAGTGTTTCCCCGGGATGCCGACGACGGGAACGACGTCGTCGGGCGTGCGTTGCCATTTCTTCGGCGTTCCGCCGTCGGCGATGATCTGTAGTTCGCGTTCGAGAATACGGCGCCAGAGCGCGAGACCCGCATCGGAACGCCCGAGCGTCTCGGTGCTGCGGTCCTGGATGCGGCCTTGCCCGGCCTGCACGGCGATGTCCTGAACGATGGCGAGCTCCGGATGGCGCACGGTGTCGAACGGAATCTTTCCCGCCCAGATATCGTCCACCACGTTCTGGATACGCGGCGCGGCGGCGCGCGCGGCGTAGAACTCGGCGCGTTTTTCCTTGTAGCGCTCGACCTCGTCGCCCGTCACCTGGACTTTGGCCGTTATGATCCAGAGATGGTTGTCGTCGTCAACCGGGGTGAAGTGGAACGTAATCTCGGGCCACCCGCCCACGCCGTCCATGCCGTAGAGGGGCGGCACGATCACGCGCACGATGTTGGGCGCGATGTGCAGCGTTTCACGCACCATGCCGCTGGCGCGCTTGCCGTGACGCAACATGCCCCACGGCGTTTCCTCGGCTGTGATGATCGGCAGATCTTTGGCGAGCGCGGCGTGCGAGCCGCCGGGACTATGCGTGAAGGCAACGTGGACTTCGTCCATGCTGTTCTCGAACGACTGCAGGTAGTTGCACGGCACGTGTTCGACCGGCCAGCTTTCGATATACCCTTCGCCCTGCGACTCCGGATAGGGCGGAAACGCCGGCGGCTCGTCCGCTCCGAAGTAGCCGTAGATCAAGCCGAACGCTTCGCCGGTCGGGAACGTCGCGATCGAAACGTTCTTGGCGAAGCCTTCCTTTTCGGCCGGCGCCTCGACGCACTGGCCGGTGCAGTCGTACTTCCAGCCGTGATAGACACAGCGGATGTCGTCGTTCTCGACCCAGCCGAGATGCATCAGCGCTCCGCGATGCGGGCAGCGCTGCGCGACGAGCTGTGCGCGTCCGCTCGCTCCACGGAAGAGCGTGTAGTCTTCGCTCATGACACGCACCGGAATCGCATGTCCAGGCAAAATGTCTTCGCTGCGGGCGATCGCGTGCCAGAACTGGCGCATGAACGTTCCGCCGGGCGTGCCCGGCTTCGTCGTCGTCATATCGAGTTTCGTGCGCGGGCGCGGCAGTTCGCGTTCGGTTACGGCCATCATCGAAACCTCACAAAACGGGGAGACGTCGCGTGGCCTTCATCGGGCCAGGCCCCCAGACCCTCTGCCGTCGAACGCTGCCCGGCAACTGCGGTTCATGCTCCCGAGGCAACGCTATGCGAGTCACCCGTCAACGAGCGCTCCAGTCCGTCGCCGCAACCTGGACTGCACCGTGGTGGCTGCGCAGCGCAGATGCGCAAACGCTGCCCGCGATTCGCGCCGCGCTGATTCCGATCGAGCCCGCGGCGTCGATCTACTACGCGGCCGAGAACGGCTTCTTTACCAAAGCCGGCATCGACGTGCAGATTACACAGAATCCGTCGTCGCCGGCACTCGCCGCGGCCGTCGCCTCCGGCACTTATGACATCGCGTATGCTCCGATATCGACGCTCGCTGTCGCGCACTCGCGCGGCTTGCCGTTCGTTGCCATCACCCCGGGGATCGGTTTCGTGCCGGGCGAGATCGCGGGCGCGATCATGCTACCGATAGCATCGACCGTCAAGACGGCCAAGGATTTCAACGGCAAGACCTTCGCTTGTGCCGGACTCGGCACGATCGCCGAATATCAGCCGCGAGCCTGGATCGACAAACACGGCGGCGACTCGACGACGGTGAAATTCATCGAGATTCCGTTTCCCGAGACGATCGCGGCGCTGAATGCGGGGCGCGTGGATGCCGCCTATCTGGTCGAACCGTTCATCACGGTCGCCACGCGCAGCAACACCGTGCGTCTCCTTACGACCGGCGACGATGCGATCGGGACGAACTTCCTCTCGACGGCCTGGTACACCACGTCACAGTGGGCGGCAGCGCATCCCGACCTCGTCACGAAGTTCGTCAGCGCGATGGTCGCGGCCGCGCGCTGGGGCAACGCCAATCAGGATAAGGTTGTCCCGTTCCTCGTCAAGTATTTGAAAGCCGATCCGGCGCTCGCTGCGGCCGAACACCGGCCCCACTTTGAAGAACGCCTCGTTCCCGCGCAGATACAACCCTGGATCGATGTCACCGCACGATACGCAAAGTTCGCATCGTTCCCGGCCGCCGACATCATCTACGCTCCGAAGTAGGCATCTCCCGGCTCTCGGCACGCGAGGTTTTTGCGCTCGGCAACGTGAAATGTGCGCGTCCAATGCTGGGAGATGAGTTCACCGACCGCCGCCGTACTGAGCGGCGCCGACATATTGCGCGCTGTAGCCATCGTACCGTTCGCCAGGGCGTTCCCGACAAGTGCATCTCAGCGGCCCTTTGGCATTGTACCGGTTGCGGGCAGCTCAACTGCAAGAGACACCGGGTTGTGTTGGACGATCCGTCGCTCTGCAACCACTGCACCAGCGCGATGGTGCGCTTCACCAGCCGCCGCACCAGCCGTCGCCAAGAGCCGACAATTTTCGTTCGCGGTTAGGAACCGTTCTTTCGGCAAACGCACCTAGTAGTACGGGGCCGACACGGCGCAAGCAAAAAGGCCCGCACCACTGAGGTACGGGCCTGAAGCTGGAGCCGACGAGCGGATTTGAACCGCTGACCTGCTGATTACGAATCGGCGCCCGTTCGTAGGAAGCCATCCGCTTAAGGTGGCTCGGGTTGGTTTTCCTCCAGGACTGAGAGAGTCGGCACCGGTCCAGTCCGATCGAGACGGCCGCGTCGGGAACACTTGGTGACACAGTGGTGACACACCGCGAGGCCCACTAGCACGGATCTTAGCTGTAGGAGTATTGCGCATTCGGCCGCGAGGCGCGCCTACTCGGGCTGCCCTACGGCAGTTTCCAAACGTCGCCTGTTTCGGTGGAAACAAAGAGGTCGATACTCTGGCTTGGCTGCTTCTTACTCGGCGCTAAGTTAAAGCGAATGTGCCAGGATGCCAGAGTTGGGTCGGCGGCATCGGCGCCGCGGATCAATTCTATCGCGTCAACCTTCGTGACGCGAATACTTGATGCAAGGCTAGCGCGCGCTTTTATGACCGCATCAGTGGCGCGTGGCACCGTCGCGTGCGAGTTGTGCGCGATTACGGCATGTTCGATCGTCGGGAGGCCGCGCAATACTATCCAGAAGCGACCCACCACGCTTAGCCGGTTCAGAGGAAATACGCCATAGCCATCGATGGCCCACGCACCGATCAGGTCGCGCGACTTGTTGGGGATCCCTCGCGAGCGGCGATGCTCAACGTTCTCATGGACGGCCGCGCATGGACCGGTCGCGAACTCGCTCACGCAGCCCATGTCACCCCGTCCACGGCAAGCGAGCATTTGCAGCGCCTCATCACCGGAAACTTGCTCTCAGCTGTTCAGCAAGGCCGATTCCGCTATTATCGAATCGCGACGGCCGAGGTTGCGCAAATGCTCGAAGCGCTCATGATACTAGCGCCACGGGAAGCTGCGCCCGCACCGAAACGCCCCGGTATCGATCCGGCCCTGCGCCGCGGACGCATGTGCTACGACCATTTGGCCGGCGAACTCGGGGTAACTCTCACCGAAGCACTCGTTCGGCGCGGCGCACTCCTTCTCGGACCGGACGGCTGCACGCTCACCCCCGACGGCGCGACTTTTTTTGAGCGGTTTCAAATCGAAATAGAGCCCGCTAACGCTCGCCGTCTCCTCTGTCGGCCATGTTTGGATTGGAGCGAGCGGCGCTTCCACCTCGCCGGCAGAGCTGGGGCTGCCTTGGCACGACATGCGATCGGCCGGGGTTGGGTTCGACGTAAACAGGGAACCCGTGCCGTTATCGTCACGGCCGTCGGAGCTACCGCATTGCACGAACTGTTTGATATCGGAATCGCGTAAAGAAATCAGCCGTGAGGGCTAGACGTGGACGACCTCGTACTGGTAAAGCGTACCAGCTTATATTCAGGCCGGCGTACTAGCTCACTGGTATACGCTTGGCACGTTCGACCGAGTCGGGACCTGGGTCAGCGGAGATCGAGGCGTTCGAAGCCCTCTTCGGGGGCGAACCGTTTGTCTATGGCCTCGAACCCAACCGTCATACACTAGAGACACTGTCCGGCTACTTAGTCGACCAATCACTCGCGAGCAGCCAAATCGCAATTGATGACGCGTTCGTCGACGTCACGAAGTGATCCAGAGGAGGCAACCGTCATGAGCAGCACCGATTTTGAGCGATTCTTCGCGGAGCGCGGTGCCGCGGCTGAAGCAAATGTCAATGGCAATCCGGCTCCACTCGACGCTGTAGTGACGAAAGAGGGTGATGCGACATATCACAGTCCTCGATGATACAGCGTGACGGGAGCTATTGAGGTCGCGGCTCATTATCGTGAGGATGCCGCGTCATTCGGATTGGGCGGCGAGACTCGCTTTGAGATCTTACAGAAATCAGTAGATCAGGACCTTTGCTTTCTGGACCGGATTCCAGATCGCGACTGTTCGGTTGCCGGACACAGACGAACCGAAGCAGTTGCGAATCCGGGTAACTGAAGTTTTTCGAAGGATCGACGGACGGTGGAAGATCGTCCATCGCCACGGACGTTCCGCACAGTTAGCGTTGCAACGCGCCTCAGATGGGTAGTATGGCACTATGCAATTACGTGTCCTGACGCTGAACGTCTGGAACACCGAAGGCGACCCCGGTCGTCTGCCGGCCATCAACCGCGAAGTGCGTCGCCTCGATCCCGACGTCATCTCTTTCCAAGAAGTCGTGCAAACGACAGAGGTGCGGATGCTCGATACGCTTCTAGACGGCTTGAACATGCAACGAACCCATCAAGCCGACATGCAGAGTGAAGCGCCACCGTTTTCTGAACGTTATGGTGGTAGCGCCGTCGCGTCGCGCTGGCCCCACCGTGCAGTCGAGGTACTGGATCTGCGGGTTCCGGGAGCCGTCGACGTGCCTTGGGCGACGCTCGCCGTTGTGGTTCAAGTACCGAACGAGGGAGAGTTCCTGTTTATCGGTGCGACGGCAGCGTGGCGATTGAGTGCAGAGGCTGCGCGTGAACGCCAGGCGGTTGCCATAACCGATCTAGACGCGCGCCATCGGTGCGATTTGCCGACTGTGATCGCCGGCGACTTTAACGCAAACCCGGACACCGCCAGCATCCGGTACCTTACCGGTCGCCAGTCGTTGGGCGGTCGAAGCGTACTCTATCACGATGCATGGGCGATCGCCGGCGAGGGCCCCGGTTACACGTGGACGGTGGAGAATCCTAAGGCGAGTGCAGTCGTAGATCAGATTGTGAAACAGCCCGCCAACCGTAGCCGCTTCGACTATGTGTTCGTTGGCTCGTGGGACGCGCACCCTAAAGCCCACGCACGCGTGCTGGACGCTAGACTCGCCTTCGATCAACCAATCGACGGCATCTGGGCCAGCGACCATTTCGGCGTCGTCGTAGATTTGGAGATCGGTCGGGACGATCTGTGAACCATTGGCGGGTGCGTGTTTGGTAGGTGGACATTATCGAACGCGGGCACTTAATCGGCTCGAAAAAGCGGCGCCCATCGCCATACAGGCATTGATGTTGGATTCACCGACTCAGCTCATGTGACACTAGAGGTGACACAAGCACTCGAATCCGCGATGCCAGTCTAATGGCACAAAGAAAAAAGCCCGTGGTCACGGGCCTGAAGCTGGAGCCGACGAGCGGATTTGAACCGCTGACCTGCTGATTACGAATCAGCTGCTCTACCAACTGAGCTACGTCGGCACGGGGGCGACCCGCTTCGATTCGGATTCGCCCAACCCCGGCCCTGTTGGCTTAGGTCGCAGGGGCCTTCAGCTGTGCCAAGATTCCGGCAATATCGCCCATGCCCCAGTGCTCGGCGAGCTTGCCGTTCTGGACCCGGAAAATATCGCAGGATGTGAAGCGGAGCGGCCGCCCGGTTGGTGCGATGCCGAAGTACGTGCCGCCGTGCGTGCCGGTGTAGACGAAACTCGCGGCGACCTTGTCGGCGGTGATGACCTGCGCTTCGATCGTCACCTTGAGATCCGGCATCCCGGCGAGCCGGGCAGCGAAAAAGGCGACCGATCCGCGCTTGGGCGACATGGCGGGCGCGCCGGTCGGCGGCGGTCCGGTCGCGGCGCTCACCTGGTGGTTCGTGTAATCTTCCGCAAATAGATCGGCGAACGCGACCATATCGTGGGCGCTGAGCGCGGCCGCGTAGTGGTCGAGGATCGATGCGGCGCCTTGCGCCTCGGCGGTAGCCGGAACGATGAGCGCACTTCCGGCCAGCGCGGCGGCGGTGATGAGCGAACGACGGTCCATGGTGAACCTCCAATCTTCGGCGGAATGATTCGCCACGGTGGAGGCCGGATCAGTCCCGATGATCCTGCGTTTTGCCACCGTGCGCGACGCTGAGGCGCTCGCGGCCATTTATGCGCCGATCGTCGAATCCACGATGATCTCGTTCGAGGTGCTTGCCCCGGACGTGGACGAGATGCGCGCGCGCATCGGCACCCACCCGGCAAACAAACCGTGGATCGTCGCCGAATCGGACGGCACGGTTGCCGGCTACGCGTACGCCAGCTCATTTCGCGGGCGCGTCGCGTACCGGTTCAGCGCTGAAGTGACGGTCTACGTTGCCGAACATGCGCGGCGCGGCGGCGTCGGGCGCACGCTCTATCGCGCGCTGCTGCAATTGCTCGCACGACAGGGCTATCGGCGCGCCTTCGCCGGTATCGCGCTACCAAACGATGCGAGCGTCGCACTGCATCGCGCCGTCGGTTTCACCGAAACGGGCGTTACCCACGCGGCCGGGTTCAAGTTCAACACGTGGCACGATGTTGCGTTTTACGAGTGCGCACTCGGCCCGCTCGACATCCCGGCGCACGACCCCACCGCCGTCGACGAACTTCCAATGAGTGTCGTCAAGGCGGCATTCGCAATCGATCGGGGCTAAGCCGCGACTACGGCTTCCAGATCAGGTCGGTCGCGGGAACGGGCTTGGAAATCAAGCCGTAACGCGACCCGAGGTTGAGCACCGGCGTGAGCATCGAGGGGTCCAACGTCGTTCCGTAGACAGCGCGCACGATTTTGCTCGCGATTTCCGCGGGCATTTTCGTATGATTGGACAGCATCACGGCGCTTTCGGGTTGATGCGCGTTCGCCCACACCGATGCTTGCCGCATGATGTCAGCGAATTTCTTTGCCGTGGCACCATTCTGCGCGAGCCAGCCTTCAGCCGCAAACCAGCCCAGCAGCATGAAGCGCGGCCCGACGCCGTCGAACGCGTCTCCGATCACTTTGCCTACCTTGGTATTCGCCGTGCTGAACGGTTCGGTCGGAAAGATGATGTCCGCGCGCTTCTCTTCCAGCGCACCGCCCATTGCGGGAAACGGAACTTCGACAAACTTCACCGTGCTCGAATCACCTCCGAATTTATCGACGAAGCCTCGCGCCTCGATCTCCTGGAGATCTTTCAAACCATTGATCGCGATCAATTTTCCGTTCATGGCCGCGCCGGGCGTAATCGTTGAATCTTGCGCGACCATGACGACGTCCGTCGGCTTCTGCCCCGGATTCACCACGGCACCCGCCGCGACGAAGCGGAACGGGAGTCCCTTCAGACGCGCGTTGCCGATCGTCGCAACGTTCGAGATGCCGAAATCGATCGCGCCGCCCGCAACGGCCTGCGCCAGCACGGGTCCGCTCGCCATCACCTGAAATTCGACCGCGAAACCGGCCTTGGTGAACAACCCGAGGTCTTGCGCGTAAAACGCGTTGGCCGCGACGTCGACCGGGATGATACCGATCTTGAGGGGCGTCAGCGACTGGCTGCGCACGATCGCCGGGAACCCCGTGACGAGTGCCGGGGCTGCGACGGCACCGCCGAGGACGCGTAGGGCACGTGAACGGTTCATAGACATAACGGCTCCTCATTGAGCAGCGCAGGCACGGGAATGATGGCCGACAACTTTATACGCATCATGAGCTTTGGACCTCTCGGGGCGCAGACGACGCGACCGATCGTCATGGGGCGCAGCGGCATCGTGGTTGCCGGCCACCATCTCGCAGCGCAGGCGGGCCTGGGCATGCTGCAGTCGGGCGGTAACGCGATCGATGCGGCCATTGCGACCGCAGCGGCGCTCGCAATCCTCAAACCCGACGCGTGCGGTTTAGGCAGCGATCTCTTTTTGCTCTACAGCGAAGCAAGAACCGGCAAGACGTACGCGCTCAATGCCAGCGGGCCGGCACCGCTAGCCGCGACGCTCGCCGCGTACGGTCATGCAATTCCCGAACATGGGCTGCGCGCATCGTCCGTTCCGGGCGCCGTTCACGGTTGGGAAAATGCAATCGCTCGATTCGGGCGCAAACCGCTCGCGGACGTCTTGGCGCCGGCGATCGCGCTGGCGGGCAACGGCATCCCGGTCTCCGCACTCTTCGCGACCACGCTCTCACGCAACGCCGCGCTCCTTCAGCCATTTCCGGCGACGACCGAGGTCTTCTTTCCACGCGGAACGGCACCGGCCGCCGGCGAGCTGCTCGTGCAAGGTGACGCCTGCCGCACGCTCGAGGCGATTGCCGCAGGCGGCGCGGCGGCCTTCTACGACGGTCCGTTTGCCAAGGCGCTCGATGCCTATGCGCGCGAAACGAATGCGCCCATGCGGGCGAGCGATTTGCGCGACTACCGCAGCGAATGGCGCGAACCGGTACTCGGACGATTCCGCGACGTCGAACTCGTCGGCCAGCCGCCCGTGTCCGTCGGCATCGTCGTGCTTGAAGCGCTAAGGCTGCTCGAAGCGTCACCGATCTCAACCTATGCCGACTCGAGCGCCGACTTCATTCACGCTCACGTCGAAGCGATGAAACGCGCGCGCACGAATGTCGAATCGCAGTTGGCCGATCCGACCTTCGATGCGAACACGGCGAGCGATACCAGCTACACGGCCGTCATCGACGAGGAAGGCAACGCCGTCTCGCTGCTGCAGAGCATCTTTGCGATCTTCGGCAGCGCGGCCGTGATCCCGCATACCGGCGTCTTGATGAACAATCGGATGACCGGCTTCTCGCTCGATCCGAGATCACCGAACGCCCTCGCTCCCGGGAAGCGCACCGTCCATACGCTCAATCCGCTGATGGTCCGCAAGGACGGCCGGCTGCTGATGTGTCTGGGCACGCCCGGGGCGGCGGGCCAGGTGTACACCAACGTGCTGCTCGTCATGCGCCTGATCGAGCGCGGCTACAATCTGCAACGCGCCGTTGAAGCGCCGCGCTGGTTCGCCGGGCCGGACGGCGTGTTGCAGATCGAAGATTCCGTCGGCGATGAAACGCTGGAAGCCCTGGCATTCCGCGGACACAAGCTCCTGGTGCTGCCCCGCCTGCATCCATCCGTCGGCGGCGCGGGCATCGTTCGCATCAACGCGCACGGCGTTCGCGAGAGCGGGGCAGATCCACGGCGCGAATCGTACGCGGTGGCCTATTGATGGACATCGCGCAGGTCGACACGCCCGCCCTCTTGCTCGACCTCGACATGGTCGAACGAAATCTCGACGCGATGGCCGCGCAGTTCGACGGCGGCCGCGTCAAGCTGCGCCCGCACGCAAAGACGCACAAGACCGCAACGCTCGCGCGCATGCAACTCGACCGCGGCGCCGTCGGCATCTGCTGCGCGAAGCTCGGCGAAGCGGAAGCCTTGGCCGACGGCGGCATCACGGGCGTTCTCGTAACCACCGAAATCGTCGGCGAAGAGAAGCTTCGCCGGCTCGTCGCACTCGTTCCGCGTGCGCAACCCGTGATCGTGCTCGACGACGAGCAGGCAGCACGGCACATTTCCGCCGCCGTCGCCGCCGCGGGAATCCAGATCGACGTTCTCATCGATATCGACGTTGGTCAGCATCGCACGGGAACGGCGCCGGGAGAGCCTGCCGTTGCGCTCGGCAAAGCGGTTGCCGCGTTACCCGGTCTCCGTTTACGCGGACTGCAAGGGTATGAGGGCCACGTCCAGCACATCACCGGCACCGACGAGCGCCGCGCGGCTACGGCAGCGGCGATGTCGCTCCTATGCGCGACCGCCGACGCCTTTTCCGTCGCGGGCCTCGCGACCGATATCGTGACCACCGGCGGCACCGGGTCGGCGGTATTTGCCGCCGGATTCGATGCGATCACGGACGTTCAGCCCGGATCGTACGTGGTGATGGACTCCCAATATCGCGACGTGCAGGGCGTCCACTTCGAGAACGCATTGACCGTCCTCGCGACCGTTCTCAGCGTTCGCGACACGTGGGCGGTCGTTGATGCCGGCCGCAAATCGCTCAGCAACGACGGCGGCCCGCTGTGCGCGATCGGCGTCGATGCCGACTTCCGTCTCGCCGGCGACGAGCACGGAAAGCTGCTCTTTGCCGGCACACCCGCCATCGCACTCGGAGCAACCGTGCAGTTCGTGCCGAGCCACTGCGACACGACGATCAATTTGTACGACGAATACGTCGTTCACCGCAACGGCACCGTCGTCGATCGCTGGCCGATCGTCGGCCGCGGCCGCACCCGCTAGGGGCCTATACGCCGACGAGGCTTGGTTTCTCGCCGGTCAAGAGCCAGCCGAAGCGCTCGCGCGCGAGCCGCGCGACTTCCGGCGTCGGCGTGTTTGCGATCGAGAACTTGTCGCGCCAGTGGAATGGGCGGCACGCATCGATCACCGCAACCGAGTGCGTCATGTCACGCACGGCGCGCTTCTCCGGTGGTAGGCGCGGATCGGCCGGCGAGTCCCACGAACCGCGGATGAACTGAATCGACTCGACCGGATCCGTCCGGGTGAGCATCGCCCAGAGCAGCTGGTCGAGATTGCTCGCGTCGATGTCGTCATCAACGACCACGACGTAGCGGCTGGCGTATGCCGAAGCGCCGCACTGCGCGGCGATGTGACCGGCTTGCACGGCGTGCCCCGGATAGCGCTGCTTGATCGAGACTCCGTGGAGCAAACGTGCGCCGCCAACTTCGTGGCACCACACTTGCTGCACGTCGGGAACGCCCGCGTTCATGATGTTCTGCTTGATCATCGCCGAACGCATGATCGCCCGATAGCGCGCCATCTCGTCGGGGCCGCCGCCCATCGGCGGCACACCGACGATGATCGGATCGTTCCGGTAGTAGATCGCTTTGATGTCCAGCACGGCCGTCTTGCTCGCATCGCCGACGTAGTGGCCGGTCCAGTCGCCGAACGGGCCCTCCATCTCGAGTCGATCGGGCGTGACATACCCTTCGAGTACCACCTCGGCGTTGGCCGGGAACGGCAATCCGGTGATCTGGCCGCGCACCATTTTCATCGGCGCGCCACGCATGCCGCCGACGATGTCGATCTCGAACGTCCCGTACGGCGCTTCGACGCCGCCATAGAAAAAGCACAGCGGATCGCCGCCGAGCACCATGACGAGCGGCAGCGCTTCGCCTCGGGCAAAGTACTTCTCGCGATGGATGAAACCGTGGTGCCCGGGGGCCATTTGTACGCCGACTGACTTCGCATCGTGCACTTGCGCACGATACGTCCCGGCATTGAGCCAGTTTTCTTCGGGATCGCGCGTGATGCTGTAGGTTCCGGTCCCGATGAACGGGCCACCATCTTTTTGATGCCAAATCGGCGCCGGAAACTTGAGCACATCGACGTCGTCGCCAAGCATGATGTTCTCAAAGATCGGACCGTCGGCGACGATCTCGTGCGGAATGATCCGCGGATGTTCGAGATACGCGGCCCGGTACGCGTCGCTCATTTCCCATTTGCTCAGATGCTCCGGCAGCCCGAGCGTCATCGCGCGGCGCTTGCCGGCGAACATATTCATCAACAGGCGAAAGCCCTTCGGGCAGCCGGGAATGTCCTCGAAGACGACGCACGGACCGTCATCCGCGCGCACGACGGCCTCCGCCGCAAGGCCCATATCTTCTTCCGTGTTGGCGCCGGTAACCGTACGCACTTCGCCGAGACGATCGGCGGCCGCAAGCCACTCACGCAGATCGGTGTACGCAACGTGGGCGGCGGCGTCGGAATGGTCTGCCATCGTTTCCTCTTCTCTCGAAGCGATTCAGTCGGCGCCGGCGGCGATCATCACGCCGGCGGGGAAGGCTGTTTTCAACGCACCGTAACGGGCAGCAACGTCGATCAGGGGTTGGATTTCGGCCGGCCGTAAGTGCTCGCCGTAAAGCGTTCGCGGCGCACCGGGTGCGACCGCCATCTTCACATATTTCTCGAGCATCTTCGCCGAGGCGTCGTGGTTCGCGTTCGCCCACACTGCGGCGTCGCGCATGACGGCGTTGAACCGCCGAATCACGTCGGACTGCGCGCGGGCATAGTCGGCTGTCGTGAACCATTCGCCAAGCAGACAGTCCTTCGACACGGCATCGAAGTGGTTCGCGAGCAGGCGGCCGTTGTCGGCGACGACGGCACTCAGAAATGGTTCGACCGACGAAGCGGCATCGATACGGCCCGACGCTAGGGCCGCACCCATCTGGGCGATCGGAATTTCGAGAAAACGCAATGACTTGATATCGCCGCCGTTCTGATCGCACCAAGCTTGTGTGGCCAAACGGCTGATGCTGCTCAACGCATCGACGGCGATGACTTTGCCGTTGAGGTCTTTGGCGTTCACGATCGCGGAGCCGCGCGCGACGACGAGACCCTGAATCGAGGTCTTACTCGTATAGCGCGGACCCGCCGCGGCGAAGACAAACGGAACGCCGCGTTCGTGTGCGAGGGCCAGTGAAAACGTGTTCGACGTGCCGAAATCGTAGGCCCCGCCGGCAATCGCCGCGGCGATCGCCGCGCCGCTGCTCGGCGAGGTGATCTGCGCATCGAGGCCGGCCCGCTTGAACAGTCCGAGTTCGGCCGCGTAGTAGACCTGTCCGCCGGAATCGGTCGGGAAGGTGGCGATACGAATCGGCGTCAGCGTCTGGGCGCCGAGCGCTCGCGGCAGTGCCGCTACAAAAAGCCCAGCGCTCGCAAGCGAACGCAGCGCCGAGCTGCGCGAGAGCGTGGGCCGCGTCGTCACTTGTTCAAATACGCTGTGACGATGCGGTTGAATTCGTCGGGGTGTTCCCACTGCGGCCAGTGGCCCGCATCCTCGATCATCGCCCACTCCGCGTCTTTCACGTATTGCATCGCCGCCTTCGCCGTTTTGGCTTGCTGTGACGGATTATGATCGGTCCACAGAAAGAGCATCGGCCGGGGAATGCGCGCCAGCACCTCCGGCGTGAGTTCCGATTCGGTCGTGCCCAGCGACGAGGCGGGATTCGGCTTACCGAGCGCGCGCTGGTAGAGCGCCCAGCGCAGATCGATCAGCTCGTCGTTGATGTCGCGATCCGGTTTGTAAAAGAGCCACTTCAGCCGGGCGTGTACGTTGGCCCGGTTCGGCTCCGCCATGAATTGTTTTGAAAGGCGCGTGAGTTCGGCTTGACCGGCCGCGGTCTTGGCCTGCGTCGCCTCGTCGATCGGTACCTTGAGGTGCGCACCGACGGTATAGATCACTTTACCCACCCGATCGGGATAATCGATCGCGGCCCAGGCAGCGATCCAGCCGCCGAGCGACTCGCCGATGAGATGTGCCTTCTTGATGCCGGCCGCATCCATGAAGTCGATCAGATGCCGGACATAGGTATCCTTGACGAACGGCTTGCCGCCGTAATCGGTGAACCCATGACCGTAATAGTCAATCGAGCGGGCGTTGAAATGCTCGCCGAGCGGAACGACGTTGCGCGCGAATGCCTCGGCGTGGCCGCCGATGCCGTGCAGCATGATGATCGTCTCGCCCGTACCGCTCTCGATGCTCCGCGTGCGGATGCCGGCGGCATCATAGTAACGAACTTCGGCGCCCAGAAGATCGACCCAAATCGATTTCGCGGTCGCTGGAACGGTTGTTGTCATGACTTCCTATCTATTGCGGGACGCCCGGAGCGATGATGTCTTTGGCCGGGAAGGATGCTTTGAGCAGACCGTACTTGGCCGAAGCGTCGATCAGCGGTTGCAGTTCCGAGGCGCGCAGGCGCTCCGGATAATACATGCGCTGCACGTTCGGGTTGACCGGCGTCTTCGCGTAATCGGCGAGCATCACGGCGGTCGCGGCATGGTTTGCGTTTGCCCACACGGCGGCTTCGGCCATCGCGTCGGTGAATTGCTTGATGATCTCCGGATGGGCCTTGGCGTAGTCGATCGTGCAGAAGTAGCCGCCCTCGACCCACGTCGGCGCGATCGTATCGTAGACGTTCGCAAGAACGCGGCCCACGTCGCCTTGAACGATCGAGGTCAGCACCGGCTCCTCCGCCATGACCGCATCGACGCGGCCGGCTGCGAGCGCGGCGCTCATCGCGCTGAACGGGATCTCGACGAACTTCACCGAGTCGCTGCTCACGCCGTTCTTGTCGAGCCACGCGCGCGGCGCGACCTCACTGATGTTGCGCAGACCCGAGACGCCGATCGTCTTGCCGGCCATATCCTTGGCAGTCTTGATCGGCGAGGTCTTAGCGACCACTAGCGCGCCGGTCGGCCCTTTGCTCGAATACGCGCCCGACGGCGCGATCAGCACGAACGGCACACCGCGCTCGTGTCCGGTCGCGATCGAGGTGGTGTTGCTATCGCCGATATCGATCGCACCGCCGACGACGGCCGCCGCAATCGCGGCGCCGTTCGTTCCGGTGATGATCTCGACATCGAGGCCGTGCTTCTTGAAAAAGCCCTGTTGCTGGGCAAAATACGAGAGCGCGCCGACGTCGATGGCGAGCGCCGCGACACGAATGTGGGGCATGGTGGTTTGCGCAGCGGCCGGGCTGCCGAGCAACGGCACGAGCAACGCGAGAACGAGAGCCATCAGGCGAGATTGCATGTCAAACCTCCAGGAGACTGGGTACGTCTGCGGTCCAGGTCACCCAGCCGTTGCCGCATGTGGATTTACGCGCCACGAAATAGTCGACGAGCGTGGCGTGAATGCCGGGCTGCACGGCATCCATTGCCGCCGCAACCGGTAACCACGTCCGCAATTCGCCCGTGCCCGATTCGGTCGCAGCGGATCGGAACGAGTAGAGCGCGCTCAAGCGATCCGGCTTTCCGGCGGTGAGCGCATCGAGGAACCAGCGATCGAGTGGTTCGTCAACCCAACCCGAACGCGGCCCGAGCGGATCGTGCGACATGCCGCCGCTGCCGTACATCGCAACGCGTTGCGGGACGTCGCGGCAGATCCGTTCGATCGCCCGCCCGAGTGCGAGGCAGCGTTCGCCGTTAAGAATCGCGGGTGACCGTTCGACCGTCTTCATCATCACCGGCACGATCGGGATATCGAGCGCCGGCATCAGCAGCGGCAACGGACGCACGAGTGCGTGCGGCACCGTGCGCTTGGGATCGGCGACGACCGGAACACGCCGGCTGATCGCTACGTCGAAACCGTCGCGCACCAGTCCGTCCAGCAGCCGGTCGCCCAGTACGCGGTCGACCCGCAGGCGCACGCCGAAGCGGTCGGGATGTTCCCACGGCAAGAGCCGCGGCTCGTGATCTTCGGAGCCGAAGTTGTGGAAGCCGACGATGTCGTCGTCGCCGGCATAGATCATCAGGTTCGGCAGGTTCGCTTCGTCGAACCACTCGTTCTGATCGCCCGCCAACACGATGAGCACGTCGGGCCGCGCGGCGGCGAGTTCGCGCCTGAGCGTAGCGAAGTTCGCCGCCGTGCGCGCGACGAAACCGGCGACGGCTTCCGGCCCTTCGTCGCCGACTTGCGGCGGTTGCGGCGTCTCGCCGCTGAAGCGCTGCCATAGGCGCTGCCAGCCTTCATAGCTTTCGGCAAACAAGCTCGGCGCATGGGACGACGCCATTCCGAAAACAACGGGCATGGTTAGTTCCTCCAGTGCATGAAGCCGATTCCGGCAGCAGCGTGATGCAAGGGAATGTACTCATCGGTCACGGCGCGCAGTCCGGCCGCCTCGCAGGCGGCGCCGGCTGCCGCCCACAAGCGAATTTCGGATGTCGCGCCACGCAGCGATTGCGACTCTACCTCGAAAATCGAACCGAGGTCCGACGCTCGTCCGGTACGCAGGCGTTCGAGCACCCACGCGTCGAGCACGTCGTCGATCCAGCCGGCCATCACATCGCCGGGCTGGCCGCTGAGACCGCCGCTCGCCAAAATCCCAATGCGGCCCGGTTGATGGACGAGCGCGCGCGCGAGCGCCGCACCGAGCGGCGCCATACGCCGGCCCGAAATCGCGGGCGCCACGTGGCAGTTGATGTGAATCGGCACAATCGGGATCGTCACGACAAGCCGGTCGAGTGGTTCGACTAGGGCCGCGACGGCGCCGCGCTGCGGATCGCCAAGCGGCCGGAACGCGCCGCGCGCCTCCGAGACATCGAACCCATCGCGCGCGAGTTCTTCCGCCAACTGCGATGCGATAACGGCATCGCAGCGGAACGTCACCGCATCGGGCGCCTCGCCGAGGTCTGAACGCGCCGCGTCGCCCCAGATATCGTGGCCCGCGAACACGTGCAGCTGCGGCGTGTTCGTATCGTCGAAGACTCGTCCATTGTCGGCGACGAGCACCACGAGCGCGTCGAGCCGCATCGCGGCGAGCCGTTCGCCCGCGAACCAGAACGCCTCGTCGAGCCGCTGCGCGTACGTGTCGAGCCGTTCGGGCGTTTCGTCGGCCGCCGCGCGCGGCTGCACGATGTCGCCGACAAGCGCAGCGCGAACGTCGCCCCATCGCGCGCGCTCGCGATAGAGCAGCGGCGAGAACGATAACGCCTGACCGTAAACGAGCGGCACTCCGCTCAGGTTGCCTGAGCCGAGAAGTCGTACCAATAATCCGGCTGCCAGCCCTTTTGCGCGACCGTCGTCGTGCGCGGCGCCGAAATTTCGGTCACGTATCCGAGCGTCTTGCGCGTGTCTTGATAGTGGAAGAGCGCGGAGTGATTGCGCAGCCAGCCGCTCATGCACGTCGGCGCGCCGAAGTCGTCACCGAGCCAACGGTTGATGCCTTCCCACTCATTCCAATCCGCCATCGGCACGCGCACGTCGACGTGATGGATGCCCGGCCCCAATACCTGAAGATAATCTTCTTTATAGTGGCTGGGGCCGGCGGTCGGCTGGATCACCTCGAAGCCGAACGGTAAGCCGGAGGGATTTTTCCCGAGGTCGGAGCGGCCGGTGAAGTAGCCGTGCACGACGGGCACACCGTTGTTCGTGGTGTCTTCGAGCGAACCGGGGGCGGTGCGCCAATGCATGCCGCGCCACACCGGCTGACCGAAGAGCTTGGCGAAATTCGGCAGCTTCTCGCTGAGATTGTCAACGACGACGCCGAAGTGCGTGATGCCGAGCGCTTCCGACGCCGCTTTGACGCCGCTCGGGCGCTTGACCTCGGCCGAAAAATCCCACGTCTCATCGACCGGGATCGTCTTTTCCCAATCGGCTTGCTGCGGTACGACGACTTGAATGTAGAACGAACCGAGCAGTTTGCGCATATCGAAGTAATAGTAATCCGCGGCACCCAAGCGATACGATTGTGCGACGGTCACGCCTTCGCTCGCGAGCCACTTGCGCATTTCGGCGAACGGCGCGGCGTCGAGTACGGTAGCAAAAATACTGTGCACGCCCTCGCCGCGCGTGACGAGGAACTCCTCGAACGTGCTCAGGCCGCTCGTGGGCTGCACGAGCTGAAACGTCACGTTGCCGCTGGGCGTGCTGCCGATGGCCGATATGAAGCCGTACTGTCCGGGCACCGGCACCGGACCGTTGAGGTCGTACGGCGGCGGCGTGGTGGGCACGCGGCCGCGAATCGTCATCGCCTGCAACCGCTCGGGCGTCGCGTTCGTGACGTTCCAGCGTTCGATGCCGTAGAAATCGGCGTAGTTGCGCGCCGTCGCCTTCGCGTCGTGGACGACGACCGTAGCATACCGCAGCGTATCGAGCGGGATCTTCTGCATGCCGTACTCCGTGCTTAGAAAAAACTACTGAGGTTTTTGGAATCGAGGCTAACGTGGTCGAGGAACAAATGCCGTTTCACGATCGTGTATCCGCCCGCGCCTTCGCGCAAGACGTCACGGCGCAGCCCCGACCACATATCGTTGTCGTTGGCCAGGCGCGTGCGAACGACGAGGAAATTGCATTCGAGCGTGACGAGCCCATCGCTCCGGTCGGTAATGCGCACGTTCAAGACGTTGTGGCGCGTTCGCGACGGCGGGTCTTCGGCCCAGGCGAAGCCCGTATAGAGCTTGCGCACGCGCTGTTCCATCGACGCCTTGTCGTCATCGTAGAACGCACCCTCGCCGAGCTTCGCGAATTCATTCGCTTCATCGCCCATCGAACGCGTGCTGCGTACCGGCATCCAGTACTCGAGTTCCGGATCGAGCAAATCGAGCCACTCGGTGAAGCGCCGCTCGTCGAGCAGCGCCGCCTCGCGATAGAGAAACTGCTCGATCTCGTACTGCAGCTGCATGGCACCATTGAGGTCGATCGCTGCGGCGCTCACATCCGACCCCGCGGCTCTTGCGCCGACGCGCGCAGTTCCGGCCACGAGCCGGCCGCCATGAACTCAGCCCATACGCGATACATCCAAAACTGCGCGTGCTCGTTCGTCAGCGTGTCGATGCGCGGCGGACTCGCGCCGTCATCGACGGTCTGGCCGAACCCCAAACCCATCGCGTAGTTGAGGTCGTAGCGCTGCGAGATCGCCGTTTGCGCCGCGAGGGTGCTCTGATCCCAATTCTCGCCGTCGTCCTGTTCGAACATACCCGCCGGACCGAAGTGCCGGTTCGACGCGCGCACGGCCATCCGCTGAACGTCAGCCGGCAAATTCTTGTCGACGAGTATCGTCTTCGAGATCTCCATTTTTGCGGGACCCATCGGCCGGCGCAGCATGAACTCACGCGAACCGGTATTTACGAACAGGTTCGGAAAAATCAACATATTCGCCCGGTTCACTTTGCCGCGTAGCGGGCCTAGCTTCGCCTGCACCGCCGGATCGAAGCGCCAGTCCGAGAGTGGCGACGAGCGATCGACCTGGGACTTGTCGATGAAGTTCGCGTTGAATCCGTGACCGTACTTGGTGACCATGGTAAAGCCGTTTTCGAGACTCGGCGACAAGGTCTGCAAACTCGCCTGGCCGTTGCCGGAGCGATGGCCGGACAGAACGGCAGAACGGTGCGTCCAGAACCCGTGGTACATGTCGCCGATTGCATTGTCCGATGCGAACTTCCAGTTGACGTCCATCGTCCAACGCGCCATGCCCGGCACTGCAACGAGATCGCCCTGATCGAAGAGCATGTCCAGTCCCCAGCGGATGTCGCCGAGAAATTCATCGAGCGACGGTGCCTCCGGATCGAACGTGGCGAAGATCATTCCGCGATATGAATCGACCTTAGCCACGCGTGGCAAGCCCCATCGACTCCGATCCAGCTGATCGCGGTATAGTTCGCTGTGACCCGGCAAACCGATGAGATCACCGCGTACGTTGTACGTCCACCCGTGATACGGACACTGGAAGCTTTTCGCATTCCCGGCATCGGCACGGCAGACTTTGTTACCGCGATGACGGCACGAGTTGATGAACGCGTTGAACGATCCGTCGGCGTCGCGGCAGACCAGTACCGGTTCTTCGCCCATGTAGACGTTGACGTAATCGCCGGTCGCCGGAAGCTGGCTCTCGTGCGCGAGAAAAAGCCAGCAGCGCGCGTAAATGCGTTCGATCTCTTCGCGATAGATCTCGGGATCGGAAAAGATCTTCCGATTGACGGTACCGGTTTGGAGATCGACGAGGCCTGCGATGCCGGAAGCGACTGCGTTATCCATGTTGCACGAAATCCGTTACGTAGCGTACGAACTCGTCCGGCTTCTCCACGGGGATCCAGTGCCCGCATTGGCTGAAGAGAACGAGGCGTGAGTTCGGTAAGTAGTTGAACAACCGGAGGGCGTTTTCGAGCGGGGCGATGAGATCGTTGCGGCCGTGCATCTGCAAGACCGGAAGCGTGAGGGAAGCGAGCTGCGCAGAGAGGTCTCGCTGCACATTTTCGGATGCGCGGCGCGCTTCGTCCAGCTCCGGCCGCGAGGTCCACGCATCGACGCGCGCCTGCAGCATCAAGTCGTCGTCGCCGTACCGCGCACCGTCGTAAAGAAACGCGTTCATCATGCCGCGCATCGTCGCGAGACTCGGGTCGGCAAACGCCGCGTACATCGCGACGAACGCGTGCGAAGCCATCGGCGGGTGTCCGAATAGGGTCGGTCCGCCGATCCCCGAGGCGTGCAGCACCAGCCGCTTGGCGCGGCCGGGATAGTCGACGGCAAACGCTTGCGCGGTCTGCGCGCCGAACGACATATCGACCATCGTGACGGCATCGACGCCGAGCGCATCGAGCACGTCGCGCACGGTGCGGGCGTACATCGTGCTACGCGATTCGCCGCGCACGACCACCGGATCGCTTTTGCCGTACCCCGGCTGGTCGATCAAGATGCAGCGATGGTGCTGCGCGAGCGCCTCGACGACGCGGTGATAGACGACCCAGGCGCTGGTACCGGCGCCCTGGCCGATGCAGAACACGAGCGGCTCGCCGCTGCCCGCTTCGTTGTAATGCACGCGCACCGTACCCGCCGCAACATAGTGGCTGGTCGCCGCTTCGGAGAGCATTACGTTGCGACGGCTCGGCGTGCTCCGGTGAACTCGCGAACGATATCGGCCACGACATCCGGCCGGTCGGTCTGGACTTGGTGACCGGCGTTCGGTACCCAATGAAACTTCACGTCGGGCAGCAGCGGCTCGAGCTTGTGGCCGAGTTCCGGCACGGCGAAGATGTCGTTCTCGCCCCAGATCATGATCGATGGAACGAGCTTGGTGATCTCCGGCAGCGACGTGCGCATGTCGAAGATCGGCCAGAACAGCGGATCGTTCTGCAGCTTGCGATTCGCGAGCGCCATCGCCTTGAAAGCTTCCGGCGCGCCCGGCGCTTGTGCCGCGGCATGCCGCAGATTCACCAGATCTTCGGTGATCTTGCTGCGATCGAACACGAGGCCTTCGAGCAGCTTGCGCATCCCTTCGCGCGAGCCGTCGTAGCCGTCCATCAACTTCATGCCGGCGGACGGCGGCATCTTGTGACCCATCGCCGTGCCGACCGAACCAGTGCCGAGCATGATCAGTTTCTCGACGCGATCCGGATGCATGATCGTGTATTTCGCGACGCACCACGCACCTTGCGAGTTACCGATCAACGTGAACCGGTCGAGACACAAGGCATCGACGAATGCGGCCAAGTGATCGACGCGGCTCTGCAAACCATACGTCACCGGCCCGCTCGGATCGGTCTCGCCGAACCCGCCGACCGAATCGAGCCCGATCACCCGGAACGAATCGGACAGGAGCGACATCAGCGCCCCCATCCCGGCAGCCCCGGACGACCCGGCGCCGCCGCCGTGCATCGCGATGAGGACCGGACCGTCGCCGCCGGACTCGGTGTAATGCGTCTTGACACCGCCCGCCAAGACAAAGCGTGACCGTGACCCATTCTGCGCCATGAAACAATTATGCAGGGGGCACGCTGAGGCGTCCAATACTTAATTTCAATAACATTGATAGGTAAAACGTCTCAGTAAACGGAGGGTCACGATGGATTTTCGGCGCCTGCGCTACTTCGTGGCGGTCGCGGAACATTTGAATTTCCGGCGCGCGGCAGAGACACTCAACACCTCGCAGCCCTCGCTGAGCCAGCAAATTCGAGCGCTCGAGGACGAACTCGGCGTCGTCCTCTTCGAGCGGACGAAGCGGAGGGTCCAACTCACGACGGCCGGGAGCGTCTACCTCGTCGGGGTCCGGCACGTCATCTCCGAGGTCGACGCCTGCGGCCAGCACGCGCGCGAGGCGCAAGCCGGTCTGCGCGGCAGCCTAACGGTCGGCACAAACGGGATGGTGATGATCGACCACATGCCGCCGGTCGTGCGCGCCTTCCGGTCGGAATTCCCCGACGTGAACCTCTCACTGTCGATTCTGCGCAACCCCGACATCATCGGCGCGCTGCGCGCCGGACGCATCGAGTTGGCGTTCTCAACCGCCGTCGAGCCCGACGACGACCTCGAAGCGCAGCTGTTATGGACGCTGCAGCAGAACGTGGTGTTACCGGCCGATCATCCGATGGCGAAGCAGGCGCGGATTCGCCTCAGCGACTTGCACGGAGAAACCCTGATCACGCATCCCCGCCGCGGTGGCGCCGGCGCCGGCAGTCAGGTCATGGCACTGTGCCGCGAGCAAGGGTTCACTCCGAAAGCCATCAAGGAAGTCTCGGAGATCGCCGACCTCGAGACGCTCATCGGACTCGTCGCGTGCGGCTTGGGCATCACGATTCTGCCATCATCGTTTGCGACGATCGCACCGCCGTCGGTGGTCTTCAAGTCGGTCGGCACCACGAGCATCGTGAACAAGGTGTCGGCGTGCTGGCGTCACGACGAAGTAAACCCGCTCGTGCGCAACTTCGTACGCCTCGCGAAGGCAATCCCGGCTCCCTGATGGGCAAAGGAACGCCGAGCGGCATCGCGCAACAGCGCGCGCATGCCAGTACGAGTACTAGTAACAGTTACGCATCCGAATCCCAAAGCTGCCGAAGCGATGCTCGCCGAGCGCGTCGAATTGTGCCGGCGCGCCGAAGCGGAGGAAGAGGGCTGCCTCCAATACGAGCTCTTTCACAGCAAAATGAACGCGAACAAGACCATTCTCTGCGAGCTGTGGGCGAGTCGCGCGATCTACGACAAACACTGGAATTTACAGCAGGAGCGGGAAAACACGAACCCGCGCAAGCCGCCGGCACCACCCCAGCCGGGTGACGGACCGCGTAGCGTTTCGGTTGAATTCTACGAACAGCAGATCTATCAGAACGTCGATGGGACGTGGATGGCCGCCGATCCGCAACTGCGCACGGAAACCGTTCGCTGGATCGGATAGCGTAAGCCCAAGTAGGAGACACCCTTGGCGACCATCACCGATATCGAGTTCATCTGGATTCGCATTCCGCTCGCGCACGACTTTCGCGGCAGCGTGTATCACGTGCCGGAAAAGAACGCGATCATCACGCGCATCCGCACGAGCGACGGCCTCGTCGGCGAATGCATGAACGGTGAAGGCGGCGCCGACGTGCACGCGCACATTCTGCACTTTCTGCAAACGGAATTTGCGCCGTTGCTGATCGGCGAAGATCCAAGCGAGATCGAGCGCTTGTGGGCGAAGCTGTGGCGGCGGACCGATCTGCATAGCTGGCGCCGCCGCGAAGCCGTGCGCGCGGTGGCGTGTTTGGATAGCGCGCTCTGGGATCTCAAAGGGAAAACTGCCGGTCTTCCGCTGCACGTGCTGTGGGGCGGCGCACGTTCGTCGTTACCGATCCTTGCGATCGGCGGACAATATCGCGACGGTTCGGCCGAACTCGACTATGGCCACGAGATGGAGGAATATTTGGCGCTTGGGCTCGCGGGCTGCAAGTTCAAGGTGGCGGGGCGCACGCCGGAGATCGATAGCAAGCGCACGCGTGCCGCGCGCAAAGCCGCGGGCGACGACTTCATCATTTGCGCCGATGCGAACCGCGGCTGGAGCAAGCGCGACGCGCTCGCGTACGCGCAACTCGTGCACGACGTCAACCTGCGTTGGTTGGAAGAGCCGTGCTTCTGGGAGAACGACCGCGAGGACATGGCGGCGATGCGCGCGACGAGCGGGCTGCCGATTTGTTCGGGTCAGTCCGAGATTACGGCGCAGGGCTGTCGCGATTTGATGGTGAGCGGCGCGATCGACATCTGCAATATCGATGCGAGTTGGGGCGGCGGACCGACGGCGTGGCTGCGCATCGCGAAGATGGCGGCGGCGTTCGGTGTCGAGATGGCGCACCACGGCGAACCGCTCGTCGGCGCGCACTTGCTCGCTGCGGTCGACAACGGGACGTATCTGGAGACGCATCACCCGGACCGCGACCCGGTCTTCCATCAGATGGTCGTCGGGCGCGGGACGATCGCGAACGGGTATTACACGTTGCCTGACGCGCCCGGCTGGGGCGTTACGTTCGATCCGGCGATGGTGGCAAAGTACCGCGCAAACTAAGCCTCCTTTGTCATCCCGAGCGGGATGACAAGGCGAGGCCGCGGATGCGGTCGCGGACGAGGGCGGCGCCGGCGTTCATGGCGCGGAGTTTGGCTAGGGCTATTTTGCCCGGGAGATGACGCAGGCCGCAATCCGGGTTGATTATCACTTGTTCCGGGTCGAGCACCGCTAGCGCGCGGTCGACGCGCGAGGCGACGAGTTCCGGCGTTTCTACGACGTCGCTCTTTACGTCGATCACGCCGAGGCCGAGCTTGAAGTCGGGATGGTATTTTTTGAAGAGCGCGACGTCGTCGTAGCCTTTGCGCGCGAATTCGAGCACCAGTTGATCGACCTGCGCATCGAGAATTGCCGGGAAAAGAAAATCGTAGTGCCCCTCCCAGGCCGGCCGCGCGTGGCGGTTGCCGTAACAAATGTGGAGCGCCCACTCGACGTCGATGCCTTCGACGACGAGATTGATCGCCTTCACCGCCAACGGCACTTGTTCGGGATATCCGGCTAAGAACGGCTCGTCGATCTGCAGCAGCGCCGCGCCGGCAGCGGCAAGTTCGCGGGCTTCGCGGTTGAGATGCCGCGCGATGTCCAGGACCAAGCCTTCCGCATCGGGATAGCCCTCGTTGCGAATGCGCTTCGCGAGCGAAAATGGCCCGGTGAACGAAAACTTGATCGGGCGGTCGGTTTGTTCGCGCGTAAACTGGAAGTCTTTGACTAGACGTAAGCCTTCACCGGCTTCGGGTGAGGGGAGCGGCGCATGCACGTGCGCGTCGTAATAATCGTAATAGTGCACCTTGGCTAGCGTCGGCAACTCGATGCCGGGCATACGCTCGAGGAAGTAATCGATGTCGTTGTCGCGGCGAAGTTCGCCGTCGGAAACGATGTCCACACCGGCGCGCTCTTGATCTTTGACCGCCGCTTTGATCGCGGTCTCGTAAATCTCGTTGAGCGAGGTGCGGCTGATGCGCCCTTCGTGGAAATCCGTCTTGGCGCGCTCGAGCCACTCGGGCACCGAGTACGAGCCGACAACCGTCGTCGGCAGTAGCGTCTCGCTCACTCACGCACCTCAGCGGTCATGGTCGTAATGTTGGAACCAGCGCGGAACGCGAACTTCTTGAAGCTCACGTCAAAGCCGCGCCGCCCGCCGAGCGCCGTGAGGACGTTGCCGTTGACCCAGTTCACGACCGAACCTTCGTACTTCCCGGGCCCGCGAAAACCGCTCGCATATCCCTCGAGGTTGGTCACGAAAATATCGTGGCACTCGAGCATGCCGTGCGGGTGCAAGAGCGGCAGCGTATCGACGAAGCTCGCGGCCGCACCGTTGCTGACGTGCATGCGCACGTCGCCGTTCGCCTCCATCAGCGGGCGGAGCACTTCGCCGTTGATGCCCGAGGTGAATTCGTACTCATCGAGCGGCGGTAGCGCGACGTAGCGTTCCTCGAGCCCCAGTGCGTCCCACACCGCCGCCCAAAAGCGCACGGCCGCGTGCGCATCCGCGAAGCGCTTCGGCTCGGAATCGGCCAGCAACTCCGGGCCAAGACGCAGCAAGCGGTGGATGAGGTCGGATAATTCGTGCACGGTCGCGCCTACGGTCGGCGCGATTGCTTCGGCAGATTCGTTGGCGAGAAACGCCCGCGACTCGACTTGGAAGAGATGGCCGTCGATGCGCGCGATCTCGTCGGTCGGCAAGTTGTCGTACACGTTGGAGATGTACACGAAGAACGTCTTGTACTTGAGGAATCCGAGCGTGCTCGACGGCCGCATCGCATCGAGCACCAACGCGCTGATGTGCTCGTCATGTGCGCGCAACTGCACGCGCGCGATATCGAGCAAGTGCGACGAGTAATCGCCCATGAGGTAGTGGAGCCGGCGATAGTAGTCGCGCCCTTGCTCGCGATCGATCTCGACGAACGTATCGAGCCACACCCGGGCCTGATTGCCGTTGCCGATGCCGATCTCGAGCACGTGCAGCTGATCGGGCAACGCCCGCCGCTCGGCCAGTCCATCCCAGATCGCAAACAGCCGCAGGATCGTATCGCGCGCACCCGCCGCGTTGCGCGCATCGCTCTCCCCGCCCGGCAACGCCTGCTCGTACGGCCGGCCCGACACTTCTTCCCAGAGGCCGAGCGACTTCCAGTACAGCGCGTTGAAGTTCCAAATCAAACTCGCCGACGTGCGGCTCCACGGTTCGAGGTAGAGCCGGTCGGGCTCGCTGCGCCGCGCGAGCGCGCGCGCCATCTCCACGGCCACGTCGTGCTTTCCGCTCGCCGCGCGCCGCAAATCGACGCCGATCTCTAGGCGTTCGCTAGCGCTGCCGTTCACGATCGCGCGCAGTTCCACCGGATCGCGGAAGCTGTTTTTGTATTGCACCCAGTCGCACACGATGCGCAGCTTCTCGAGGTCGAGCGACTCATCACCGACCGCATGCAAGATCGAACCGAGCACGCTCTGCACCACGGCGCCGTTGCCTTGGCGCAACCGATCCGTGGGCCGCAGATCAACCAACATGTTCGTTCACCCGCGCGTGCGCCCGCCGGCCGAGTCCGGCACGTTCGACGATTTCCGGAACGAGATGTTCGGCGCCGAACGCCATCACGTGCACGCCGGCGAGGTCCGGAATCTCGCGCAATTCGGTGATGATCTCGGCGCAAATCGTAATGCTCTCCGCGAGCACCCGGTCTTCCGGCACGCCGCGCAAGCGCTGCTCGACGGCCGGCGCGATCACGATGCCTGGAATCTGCTGCATCCGTTCGAGCGCGCGCAGCGAGCGGATCGGCCCGACGCCGGCGAGCACGCCGCAGCGTTGCGTAAGCCCAAGTTCGCGGCTCGCCTGCATCCACGCCTTGAAGCGCGTAACGTCGAAGACATACTGCGTCTGCACGAACTCGGCGCCCGCGGCGATCTTCTTCCCTAATCGTTCGGCGCGAAAGGCGAGCGGCGGGGCGAACGGATTTTCGACGCCGCCGATCAGCCATACCGGCGGCGGCTTCAGCGTTTTTCCTGAAAGCAGCTTTCCCGAGTCGCGCATCGTGCGCGCCATCCACAAGAGCTGCACCGAATCGAGATCGAACACGCCACGCGCTTCGGGATGATCGCCGAACTTCTGATGATCGCCGGTCAGCAACAGCACGTTGGTGATCCCCAGCGCCGCCGCACCGAGCAGATCGGATTGCAGCGCCATGCGGTTGCGGTCGCGGCACTGCAGTTGCATCACCGGTTCGACGTCCTCGGCCAGCGCGATCACGGAACCGGCCCAGCTCGCGAGACGCACCATCGCGCCTTGGTTATCGGTCACGTTGGCCGCATCGACCCAGTCGTGCAACTCGCGCGCGGCTTTGCGGATCGCTTCGGCATCGGCGCCGCGCGGCGGACTCAGTTCGGCGGTAACGGCGAAACGATGCTCGCGCAGCGCGTCGCGCAGCCGGCTTCCAGCGGGGATCAACGTTGTTCGATCGGTGGCGCGGCGGCGAACGATGCGTCGGCCGTCCAGAGGCCGGCGTCGCGGTGCTGCCAGTAATTCACCCACGAGCTCTTGCCCCACTCGCGGTTGTCGATCGGCCGCTGCAAACGCCGCAAGTCGGCGGTGTGGCCGGCGCCGGCGGCTCGCTCGTACGCCACGACCCACACGCAGCGCACGCCCGGATACACTTCACAGTCGCCGTTTGCCGCCACGCCGCCGCACGGGCCGTTGCGCAGCTGCTTTGGACAGGTCATGGGACACGCATACGCGGTGCTCGGCAACGCGCATTGGGCGCACATCCGGCAGCCGAAGAGCTTGCCTTTGACCAGCTTCTCGAGCGCCGTGAACGTCGCATAGGCCCAAGGGGTCGCCTCGAGCCAGACCGCCAGCGAGTACCAGATCCGCTTGGGCCGGAGCACCCGCTGGACCACCAGGGCAAAGGGCAGCGAGATGCCCGGCGTCGTCGGCACCGGCCGATCCCCGACGCGTTCAACCGCATCTCGTGCGTGAACGGCAGTCTCCACGTGTAGCCCTCGCGTTCGTCAGGCCTATTCTCAGAGTCGTGAGCGTGCTCATCCTGCGCCCGGGGACGTGCCTCCGCGGGGCGTATTTGCGCGACGTATCACGACATGCTATAATACAGCCTTTCCTCTCGTTGACGTGGAGCGCAGATGGAAACCTCGGATACCCAACGACGGCTCGACGCCGTGTTGCGTGCCGACGCCCAAGAGGTGGCGCGGCGTACGCTTCGCCATAAATTCGGTCGCTTGAGCAATCGGCGGATCATTGCTACCCTCCGGGCAGCACTTCCGGCCGACCTCCAGACGGAGCTTGCCGACGGCGAGCTGCTCGACCGGTGGTTCGCCGAATACGCAACCGCCGTCGACCGCCTGCGCAGCGAACAGACCTTCTCCTCACAGGCGTCCTAGCCCGCACCTCGCCCCCAAACCGGCCCCAGCGAGCGCTTAATTAAACGCTTGAATTCCTGTTTGGGCGCGCCCGAGGATGAGACCGTGGATGTCGTGCGTGCCCTCGTAGGTATTCACGGCCTCGAGGTTCATCACGTGGCGGATCACGTGATATTCATCCGACACGCCGTTGCCGCCGTGCATGTCGCGCGACACGCGCGCGATCGCGAGCGACTTGCCGCACGAGTTGCGCTTGAGCAGCGAGATCATCTCCGGCTGTTCGCGCCCTGCATCCATCAGCTGACCGAGCCGAATCGCCGCGTGCAGGCCGATCGTGATCTCCGTCTGCATGTCGGCAAGCTTGATCTGGATGAGCTGCGTTGCGGCGAGCGGCCGGCCGAACTGCGTGCGCTCGAGGGTGTATTTGCGCGCCGCGTGCCAGCAGAATTCCGCCGCGCCGAGCGCGCCGAAGATGATGCCGTAGCGGGCGCGGTTGAGGCAGCCGAACGGGCCGGCGAGACCGCGTGCGTTCGGTAAGAGGTTGGCGTCGGGCACGAACACGTTGTCCATGCTGATCATGCCGGTGCTCGACGCGCGCAAGCTGAACTTGCCCTCGATCTTCGGCGCGGTCAGCCCTTCCATACCTTTTTCGAGAATGAAGCCGCGAATTTTGCCGGCGTCGTCTTTCGCCCACACGATGAACACGTCGGCGATCGGCGAGTTGGTGATCCAGTTCTTCGCACCGCTCAGCCGGAAACCGCCATCGACTTTCTGCGCGCGCGACGTCATGCTGCCCGGATCCGAACCGTGATCGGGTTCGGTGAGTCCGAAGCAGCCGATCAGTTCGCCCGTGGCCAGCTTCGGCAAGAAGCGTTCGCGCTGTTCGTCGTTCCCGTAGGTAAAGATGGGGAACATCACTAGGCTCGATTGCACGGAGAGCGCCGAGCGGTACCCGCTGTCAACGCGTTCGATTTCGCGCGCGATCAAGCCGTACGCGACGTAACTCGTGCCGGCGCAGCCATAACCGTGGATCGTCGAGCCGAGCAAGCCGAGCGCGCCCATCTCGTGAAAGATCGCGCGATCGAAGATCTCGTTGCGGTTGGCTTCGAGAATGCGCGGCATAAGTTTTGACTGCGCGTAGTCGTGCGCCATGTCGCGAATCATCCGCTCTTCGTCGGTGAGCAACTCGCTTGCGAGCAGCGGATCTTCCCATTGGAAGGTTTCGATCGAAGGAAGGACGGCCACTAGAAGATCACCGTGAGGTTTTTTGCGGTTAGCACACTTTGCTCCAAGATAATTTCGCGGCGGGCGATCTTCCACGAGTCGCCGGCGCGCCGTAAGATATCGTTGCGTTTTCCAACGAACAGGTTCGTCTCGTATTCGACGCGGTTCTGATAGATCAGGAAACGGCTGCGCACGGTGAGTTCCTGCGGCGCGTCGAGCGACGGCGTCGCGTCCGTCAGCTGCACGTTACTGATCAGCCGGCAGACCCGCGAGAACGGTTCCTCCGCCCAATGGATGCCGGTCATGATCTGCTCGACGCGTTTGGAGAGCGTCCACTTGTCCTCATCGAACCAGCTGATGTCTTTGCCGATGCGTGTGTTCTCGCGCGCGGCTTGCTCGCCGAACTTCACGTTGCGCCGCAGCGGCATGAAATATGCCAAATCGTCGGTGAGCAACGTGAGCCACTCGGTGTAGTGGCGCTCATCGAGCAACGCGGCTTCCTCGTAGAGAAACTCTTCGATCTCTTCACGCAGCCGGTAGTACTCGAGGGTTTTTGGGAGCACGGGGGTCAAAGCTTGGTCCGTGGGCGCAAATAGCCCTCTCGGAGTGCCGAATGAACCTCGTCGAAGACAACGTGATTCTGTTTGCCGGAGCGACCGGGCGCGTCGGCGGCGCGACCCTCGCCACGTTGGTGGCGGAAGGCGCGCGCGTGGCCGTGCTCTCGCGCGATCGTGAGCGCGCTCAGCAGGCGATCGACGCGCTTGCCGGTGCCGCGCCCGACCGCACGCTTGCGATCCAGGCGGATCTGAGCGATCCGGCATCCGCCGCGTCGGCCGTCGCCGCGTGCGTGAAGGCATTCGGGCGCATCGACGCGCTGGTAAACCTCGCCGGCAGCGGCGGCGGGCGCATTCCGCTCACCGACTCGAAGCTCGACGATCTGCGATTTGCGCTGGCGGCGTTTGCCGAGACCGCATACAACCTGGCGATGCCTGCCTTGCGCGCGATGCTCGCGCAGCCGTATCGCGACGGCGCTCGTTCGCGCGGGCGCATCGTGACCGTCACGGCCGGTTCATCGAAAGCGCCGGCACCCGGACGCGGCGCGTTCGCCACGGCAAAAGCCGGCGTCAACGCGCTGATGCTCGCGATTGCGCGCGAGCACAAGATCGACGGCATCGTCGCCAACGCCCTCGTGCTTGGCGGCGTCGGGTTCGACGGCGCGGAGAAGTTCTATTCCAAAGAAGACTTCGCCGCCGCCGCAACCCCGCAAGAAGTCGCCGACACGCTAACGTTTCTCGCCAGCGACCACGCAAGCGGCATCAACGGCGCCCTCGTCGACCTAAACGCCCGCGAAATCGACTAACCTTCTCTGCTATTTGATCGCGCCGCCGCCTTTGCTTACGAGGACGAAGTCGCCGGCTGCGGGGTCCCAGCGATCCATCACGACGGCATCGATGCCGAGGCCGCGTTGATTGCCGGTGGTGAAGTTGTAGTAGCCGTTGATGCCGGCCCAGCCGTTGAGGTGCTGGATGTAGTCGTTGAGCTGCGCGGCCGTTGCGTTCGGCCCGATTTTCTTTAACCCGTCAATGACGATCAGCGCCGGATCCCACGACAGCGTCGAGGCGAGATTGGGCTTCGCGTCGATCGACTTGAACGCATCGAAGAACGCCTTCGCCGCGTTGCGCACCGGCGCGGGTGCGCTCGGATCGTAGACGAGCGAACGGCGGCCGGGGAAGTAGAGTTCCTTCGGCAAGAACGATGCGTATTGCGCCAGTTGCGCCTGGATCATATTACCGTTGCCGGCGGCCGTCGGAATTTCGAGGCCCACGTCGTGGATGCCGCGCAAAATCGTACCGGTCGGCGTGCCTGCCGCCCACGCGATCATCGCTTGCGGTTTGGCCACTTTAATGCGTTCGGCAAGGCCCGCGGCGCTAAGATCGGTGGGATTGAAGTTTTCGCGATCGACCAATTCCATCGACTTGTTTTCCGGCAGCTTCAACGCCTCGTCGAGCGCCGCAGCGAATTGCTGACCGCTCGCGTCGGTGGTGGCAATCAGCGCGATCTTCGTCCAGCCGCGTTCGCGGTAGTAGCGCGTGATGGCTTGCGCATCTTCATGCGTCGACGCGGTGGCCGAGTATTGGAAACTGCCGGCCGGCGGCGAAATCGCCGGCGAGAAGCAGTAATCGACCGGACCGGTTTTCACCAGCGGGCCGACCGAGAGACACGTCGCCGTAAACGTCGGGCCGAGAATCACCGGCACGTTTTTTGCGATCAGCGCGTTCGCCAGTTGGACGGTCACCGCACCGTTCGAGGTATCGTCGACCACGACGAACTTCACCGGCCGCCCGCCGATGCCGCCGCTCTTGTTGACGATCCCCTCGAGCAGCTGGAGCGATTGCTGCTCGGCCTTTCCGATGAAGGCGGCCGCCCCGGTCAACGCCAGAATGACGTTGATTTCGTACGGCGCCGGCTGAGCGGCGGCGGGGCGGCTCGAGCCGAGACCCGCGAGGGCGAAAACGAGTGCCAGAACGATGAGATTGCGCATGGTAAAATCTTGCGGGGATGACGTGCGTCTCCCTCCGAATCACCGGAGGTGAAATCGATCGCCGGGTTTGTCAGCGCGATGCACGAGCTCTTCGCGCTGGAGCTGGACGACGCCGAGCGCTGGCGGCGCGTCGGCGTGCTGCTGCCGATGCTGCTCGACGATCCGGAGCTCCGCGCCAGCGCCAAGGATTGGCCGACCACCCAATACGCCAACGCCGCGACGAACCTGCTCTTCTATGAAGATCCCGAATGCAAGTTCGTCATCAACGGCTTGGTCAAAGATCCGCATGCGGCGACGCCGATCCACGATCACGCGCATACGTGGACGGCATACGGCGTGATCGAGGGCAGCGAGCGCGTGTTGCGTTACACGATCGCGGAGGGCGACGGCGAACGCGCCGTGCTCGCGCCCGCGGGCGAATACACCGTCGCTCCCGGCTACGTCGACGTGGTGCCGCCGCACGAGCCGCACGCGGAGATTGCGGGCGAGGGCCGGACGGTGGCCGTCATCGTGCGCAGCGAACGCGTCGGCGGCTTTCCGCAGAACATGTACGATTTGGCCAGCGGCCGCATCGAGCGGCGACCGGGACCAACGTCAATTCCCCACTCGCTCTAAGGCGGCGCGTTCCAACTCGGGCGGAAGCACGATCTTGCGTTCGTGGTCGCTGGCCTGCAGCCACGCGTACGTATCGCGCACCGTTTCGGCCAGCGGACGGAATGTGAGGCCGGCGGCGAGCGCGCGATCGATGTTCGCCTCCATGATCCCGTACTCGCCGGGCTGGAGCCAAAACGGGATGTGCTGCCACGGGATCACGCCGGCGGCTTGCAATTCCGCGCTCGGCACGACCAGCGGCGCGCCGCCTCCGCCGGTAGCATCGATGCACGTCTGCGCGAGGCCGAGCAGGCGCAGCGGACGTTCGGGTCCGGTCGCGTTGTACGTTCCCGTGGTGCCGCGCTCAGCCAGCGCGATCATCCACGCGGCCAAATCGTCAACAGGCGGCCCGGCAGAAGCGCCGCGAGCAGCGCTTCGCAAGCGGCCTTGCGCGCGCCGTAATTTTCCATGTCGCGCGCGTCCTCGACGTCGGAGCCCGTCGTGAAGCTTGCGGTCGGCGCCGATTCGTCGGTTCCCGGTTGGATCGGAAACGGATACACGCTGATCGACGAGGTGAACACGTACCGGTCGATGCGCTCGCGCAGCCCTTCGGCCGCAGCCCGCACCTGGTGCGGCGCGTACCCGCTGGTATCGATCGCCGCGTCCCAACGGCGTCCGGCCGGAAAGACCGGATCGCCGCGGTCGCCGGTCAGTTGCTCGACGCCTGGTGGCGCCTCGTGATTTCCGCGGTTGAAGGCCGTCACCGTGTGGCCGCGCGCGTGCGCGGCGTCGATCAGCGCCCGGCCGACGAATGCGTAGCCGCCGAGCAACAGGATCTTCACGCGATGCGCTCAGCGCCCGCATAGACGTTGAAGCGCTTGCCGCGCAAGAAGCCGGCCAGCGTTACGTTGAATTCGCGGGCGAGCTCGACCGCAAGACTGCTCGGCGCAGATACCGCGCACACCACGGCAATACCGGCGGAGATCGCCTTCTGCAGCAGTTCGTAACTCGCGCGTCCGCTCAGGAGCACGATGTGTTCGTCGAGCGGCAGTTTCCCGTTCATCAGCGCCCAGCCGATGAGCTTGTCGAGCGCGTTGTGACGGCCCACGTCTTCGCGAACGGCTACCAACCCGCCGCGCGCATCGAACAACGCCGCCGCGTGTAAGCCGCCGGTCGTCGCGAACACGCGTTGCGCGGTGACGAGCCGCTCGGGAAGTCCGGAGATCAGTTCGGCCGTCACGCGCAGCGCCGATTGCACGGGAACCAGGCCACGGTCGCGCAGCGCATCGATATTCGCTTTGCCGCACACGCCGCAAGCGCTGGTCATCGTGAAGTGCCGCTCGAGCGCATCGAGCGGCGGGAGTTCGCTGCCGTACAGATCGACGTTGACGATGTTGTAGCGCTGTGCTTCGTCAACGTCGCGGTCGACGCAGTACGTGATGCCGCTGAGCGCATCGAGGGATGCGAGCACGCCTTCGTTGTAGAGAAAGCCGGCAGCCAATTCGAAGTCCGCACCCGGCGTGCGCATCGTGATCGCGACCGTGCGCTGCTGCCCGCCCGCGCGCATGCGGATCTCGAGCGGTTCTTCGGTGGCCAGCAGATCGTAGCGCTGCTCCGCGTGCTGCCCGTCGTAGCTGACGATCGGCGCCTCGACCGTCGTGCCCGGCCGCCCGTTCTCCGAAATCATTCCGGCTGGCGCGATGCCGCTCGCGGATCTTTGGCCGACGCTTTGCCGGCTTCGATGAACGTTTCGCGCAACACGTAGCCGCCGGCCAGCGTCAGCGCGCTGGCCAGGAGCGTTTTCGTTTTGCCGCCGAACGGCAAGAGTCCGAGCACGGCCGGCCCGAGAATTCCGGTGAACTGCGTGAAGGTGCGCAGCTTCTGCCCGCGCGCACCGGTGTACATCGGATCGCCGATCGAGCCGGCGTGGCGACGAAACATTTCGAGCATGACGTATTCGGCGGTGGACGCGATGAACTCGAGCCGTTCGAGTTTGTGGCGCGTGCGATCCGTACCGGTCAGGGCGAGAATCGCCGCGTTCACGGCGCAGGCGCCGGCAAATCCGGAACAGAGGGAAAGCGCCGGAATGTGACGTTTGCCGACGCCCCAGAGCGGGATCGCCGTTGCGCTGAGCAGCACGCCGGTGTACCCGGCCATGAATCCGCCGATAAGGCCCTGCAAAATATTCGTGATACTGCGCGGCGCGAGCGCGGCGATCCACTTCGGCAGAATCCCGTCACGTGACAATTGCCCCGCGGCGGCCACCGTCGATGGAATGCTGAACGTGATGAGTCCCCACACGCCCATCGACATCACCGATTTGAACTTCGCGATGCGCAGCATGTTGAGGAACCGCTCCGGCCGGCCGAGATGCGTGATGAGCACGAGCGGACACACGGCGGCGAGCACCATCGAAACGTAGCGCGCGCTGCGGGCAAGGTCGGCTTCGCGTTCCGGCCGATCGTCGGCGATCATCGCGAGAAGTCCCGAGCCGCCCATGATTCCACCGAGGAAGAGGTACAGGACGACTTCGCCTTCCCAATGCGGCGTTTTGAGCAGCGGCCGTTCGTAGTACGTCGTCGATCCGGGCGTGGGTAAGCCCTCGCCGCGCGATGCGCCGCGGTCCGATTCGCTGGGCTGCGGCGGAAGTTGCGCCGTGCTCATTCGCGCCCTCGCAACACCGCCCACCCGGCGATGACGAGCGCCGCAGCGGTCACGGCTGCAGCGGTGTATCCGGCGGCCTGACGCGTGGACGGCAGCACCGGACGCGCCGGCAGGTTATACGCTTCCGGCACTTCGGTGAGCAAGAAGAACGCGTTGAGATCGCCGACCGACGTGTTCTCATCGACGCCGTACAGATACGCGTCCACGCCGCGCGCTTGCAGTTGCTCGACGCGCTTCTTCGCGCGGTCGTGCAATTCGTCGACGTTGCCGAATTGAATCGACTCGGTCGGACAGGCTTTCGCGCAAGCCGGCGTCATGCCGAGTTTCTGCCGATCGTAACAGAGCGTACATTTGCCCGCGACGCCGCCATGATGCTGCGTCGCATCGTCGTTGGTGCGGCCGTCCGAGACGAACCCGCGCGGCGCATCGTAGTCGGCCGGTGCGATCAGATCGACCACGCCGAACGGACACGAGGGAACGCAGTAGCCGCAGCCGTTGCAGATTTCCGGCTGAACGAACACGTCGTCGAACTCGTTGCGAATGATCGCGCCGGTCGGGCAGGCTTCCATGCAGCCCGCATTCGTGCAATGTTTGCACACGTCGCTCATCATGAGCCACTTCATGTCGGTCGGCAGCGCGCCCGGCGGCGCGGCCTGTTCGACAAACGCGACGTGCCGCCAGGTCGTTCCGCTCAGCGCCATCGTGTTATCGTAGGAGTTTCCGGTGAACTCGTAGCCGTCGGCCGGCAGCTGATTCCACTGTTTGCACGCGACTTCGCAGGCTTTGCAGCCGATGCAAAGCGTGGTATCGGTGAAGAAGCCGTTACCCATACATCATCATCCTTACGGACGCGGCGGGAGGCCGCCTCTGTCGATCCCGTGCGCGGCGGATTGACCCGCCGTCGTATGCTGCCCGGCCGGCACCGGACGGTCCGCGTCTTCCGTCGCCGCGACGTACGCCGCACGCCGGCCCGGGCGGATCGTGCACGTGATCGTCTTCGCTTCGTGAATCGAGACGTTCGGGTCCATCGCCAGCGGAACGAGATCTCCCACGACGTCGCCGCTCGTGTAGCCGAGCGTACCGTAATTGTACGGAATGCCGATTTGATGGATATACTGGCCGCGGCCCAAGCGCAGCGGCCGCATGCGCCCGCTGACGAGTGCCCGCGCTTCGATCTCGCCTACGCGCGTACTGATCGTTGCCCAGCCGCCGTTCTTGATGCCCTTGAGGACCGCGAGTTCCGGATCGATTTCGACGAACAGGGCCGGCTGCAGCTCCGCCAGCCACGGCACGTAGCGCGTCATGATGCCCGAGTGTTCGGTGAGCCGGTACGTGGTAAGCACGTAGGGGAAATCCGCATTCAGCGTGCCGTTATAGCGGTTGTCGTCGCGATCCCATTCGCGCAAGGCCGGATTATTTTGCTGTCCGTAGAGATGGTTTTGCACGACGGAATCGAGCGGCTCGTAGTGCGCCGGGAGCGGTCCGTCCTTGAGCGTTCCGGCGGCAAAGAGCTGCATGCGGCCATCGGGCTGCATGATGAACGGATCGCTGCCGGCGTGCGCGTCGATGCCGACCGCACCCGGTTTGGCCGGCGTGGTGGGCGCTTTGACGGCGGGGAAATCCGGGATATCGGGGCCGGCCCATTTCTTGGCCTCCTCGTCCCAGTACATGTACTTCTTCCGCTCGCTCCACGGCTTACCGGCGGCATCGGCCGAGGCGCGGTTGTAGAGCATGCGGCGATTCGCGGGCCACGCAAAGCCCCAGTCCAGCGACGTCCAGTTGTCTTTCTTGCGATTGCGGGCGCGATTCGTCGTCTTGTCGGGAAAGACGCCGGTGTAAATCCACGCGCCGGCGGCGGTGGAACCGTCGTCTTTGAGATTGACGAACGCATCGACTTGTTCGCAGGCATAGCCGGGCTTGCCGGGCTCGACTTTGTAGCCGTTGATTTCTTGCAGCACTTTAACGGCCGAGGGTTCGCCCTTCCGGCGCTCGTGTTCGTCTTCGTGCGGATACTCCCAGGTGAGATCGAGGATCGGACGATCCTTCGGATCGGTCGAATTCGCATAGAGCGTTTTCAAGCGGATGCCGAGCTGATAGATCAGATACAGATCCGACTTGCTCGCGCCCGCCGGTTCGACCGCCTTGTCGTGGAATTGCAGCATGCGGTTGGTGTTGACCATCGTGCCGTCTTTTTCGAGCACGGTTGCGGCGGGCATGAAGAACGTCTCGGTTCCGATCTTCGCCGGATCCGCACCTTCGCGCCGCCAGAACGACGCCGTCTCGGTTTCGTACGAATCGACGACGACCATCCACTCCAAACGTTCGAGCGCGGCGCGCGCCAGCTCGGCGTTCAAGCCCGACGACGCCGGGTTCATGCCGATGACGAAGTAGCCTTTGACGTTGCCGTCCTTCATCGAGATCTGGGTCGGCAGCACGGAATAGTCGCCCGAGATCTGCGGCAAATATTCGAAACAGAAATCGTTCTCCGGCGTTGCGGCATCGCCGTAGTACGCTTTCAAGAGCGACGTGATGTACTTGGGCGCGTTCGACCACCAGCCCGGCTTGGTCGCGTTCTTCAGATACTGCGCGAACGTCTGTTCTTCGCGCAGCGTCGAGGGCATCGGCAAGTAACCGGGCAGCAAATCGTAGAGCGTGGGAATATCGGTCGCGCCTTGAATGTTGGCATGCCCGCGCAAGGCCATGATGCCGCCGCCCGGACGGCCCATGTTGCCGAGCAGCGACTGCAGGATGCCGGCCGTGCGAATGTACTGGACGCCCACCGTGTGCTGCGTCCAGCCGACCGCGTAGGCAAACGCCGTCGTCCGTTCGCGGCCGCTGTTGTCGGCGAGAAGATTGGCGATCTGTTCGAACGTCTCGGCCGGAGTGCCGCACACGTCTTCGACCATTTGCGCGGTGTAGCGCGAAAAATGCCGGCGCATCACGTTGAGCACGCAGCGCGGATGCGCCAGCGTTTCATCGCGTTTGGGAATCTTGACCGTGCCCTCGCCGTCGAAGCGCGGCACCTCTTCCATCTCGAAGGTCCAGGTCGATGTATCGTAGCTGCCGGGCGGAATCTTTGACTTGCCGGGCGACGCGGCGCTGCCTTCGTGCGCCTCGGCGCTGCCGTCGTTTTCGCCGGCACCCGCTTCTTTGTCGACCCAGCCGGAGAAGAGCCCGTCGAGGTCTTCGGTATCGGCGAACTTCTCATCGACGAGATACGTCGCGTTGGTGAACGAGACGACGTATTCTTTGAAGTAGCGTTCGTTCGTCAGCACCCAATTGATCAGCGCGCCGAGGAAGACGATGTCGGTGCCGCTGCGGATCGGCGCGTAGAGATCGGCCACGGCCGAGGTGCGGGTGAAGCGCGGATCGACGTGGATGATCTTCGCGCCGCGTTCCTTGGCTTCCATGACGAAGCGGAACGCCACCGGATGACATTCGGCAAAATTCGAACCTTCGATCAAAATGCAATCGGCATTGACCAGATCCTGAACGAACGTTGTCGCGCCGCCGCGACCGAACGAGGCACCCAGACCGGGCACCGTCGAGCTATGTCAAATTCGAGCTTGGTTCTCGATCGCTACGATGCCCGAAGACTTGAAGAGCTTCTGCAAGAGGTAGTTCTCTTCGAGTCCGAACGTCGCGCCGCCGAGCGAGGCGATGCCGAGCGTGTGGTTCCGGCGTTTGCCGTCGGGCCCGATACCGACGAACGTCGCGTCGCGCGCGGCCTTGAACTTTTCGGCGATCCGGTCGAGCGCCCAATCCATCGTGACGTCGATCCACTCGCTGCTGTACGGCGCGCGGTACTTCGGCGTGGTCCAACGCTGATCGTTGACCGTCAGGCCGAATATCGCCGAGCCTTTGGGGCAGAGATGCCCCTCATTCACGGGACTGTCGGGGTTGCCCTCAACATCGAGCAGCTTGCCCTCATCGCTGACGTACGCCAGCGTGCTGCAGCCGACCGCGCAGTACGGGCACAAACTCACCACCGGTTTCGCCCCGCGCACGCGGCCGGCGAGTTCGCGGCTGCGCTTCGATTCGACGTTCGGCAGGTTGCCGACGCGCTCGCCGATGCGCATTCCGGAGATGGCGCGCGAGATAATCGTCGTGAGGTCGAGGGTGGGCTTTATGGCCATGTGCTGCTCCCGGAAAATACGTTCACCGGCGCTTGTACGAGGCAAAAGGAGGTCCCTGCACGAGAAAAACCGTAGACCGGCCGTTCGCCGTCGTCCATTATGAACGCTGGCAAACAACTAACGCTTACCTTCTGTGGAGTGCACTCATGCCGACCGAACCGTCGGTTCACTCGCAGTCGACTTCACGGCCTAACGGCCGTGAGAGCGACGTAGCTTCTCCCTACAAGGGATTCGCTACTCGAGCGATCCGAATCGGACAAGATCCGGATAGCGCGACCGGGTCAACCGTTGTCCCCATCTA
>Ga0182016_10000101_pt1 | contig 92167 bp, 86 predicted proteins | sample 712S2MmetaG_FD_120491 | JGI IMG/M metagenome (GOLD analysis project Ga0182016, IMG submission 120491) | Permafrost microbial communities from Stordalen Mire, Sweden - 712S2M metaG | ecosystem: Environmental > Terrestrial > Soil > Wetlands > Permafrost | place: Sweden: Stordalen | collected...
GCGGAAACCGGGAAATATGAGTCTTTGGGTGAAGATCCCAAACCGGTGGCGTTTCTCCCGGTGGAGCAGCACGGCGCGGCTGAAACCACGGTGGTGGCGCGCACCGCTTTGCCGCCCGACCGTGCCGCGGAGTTGCTGCGACGCACCATTCTCGATCTCGATCCGGAGCTCTCCGTGTACGACGTTGGCGCTCTGAAGGACCAACTGGCGCTGCCTCTCTTCCCTGCCCGTGCCGCCGCCATCGTGCTGGGTATCTTCGGAATTCTGGCGATGGTGCTGGCGGCGACCGGGCTGTTCGCTCTGATGGCGTACGGCGTGGCGCGGCGGACGCGCGAGATCGGTATCCGCATCGCATTGGGAGCGCGCACGGGCACAATTCTCTCGTCGGTTCTCAATCGGACGATGAAACTGTGTGCCGCGGGGATCTTCGTTGGGGTGCTGATTACGCTCGCGGGCGGCAAGGTGCTCTCGGCCGTTTTGTACGGTGTGAGCCCGAGCGATCCGCTGGCTTACGCTACGGCTATTCTGCTGATCGCGGTAGTGGCCGCTCTGGCATGTTGGAGGCCGGCGGCGCGCGCGATCCGGATCGACCCCGTGCGCACGTTACGAGAGGATTGAGTTGCAGAATCCGCTACAGGCCGGGCTTTCGCCCGGCTGGGCAAGCTAAAGCTTACCCCACATCGGAAAGGCCGGCGTTTTTGTGGGATAGCGAGCGGAGCTCGCTCGGAGTTTTGCGATCACCCGCTTCTGGCAACTCCGCGCCACGCGTTACAATGCGGTTTCATGCCGCCCATCCGACGGGCCTCCGTGCGTACCGCCGATGAGACGCGCGCGGAAATTGAGACGTTCCTCAAGAATTCCCGAAAGCCCGCACTGCTCGAGCCCGGCGAGGAATTGCTTGCGCTTACGGCGGACAATTTCGCCCTCGACGTGCGCGGCGAGCGGCTCACGCTGCAAGCCTGGGACCGCACGCGCAATCTTTCCCGACGCGTCACGGGAATCAAACAATCCACCGCCGCGCGGTTGGAGATGGTGGTGGAGCGGTTCCCGCGGCGTGAGGGACAACTTTACCTTGTCGATCTCGGACGGCGGGCGGGCGCCGAGCTGGGAAGCCGCAGCGGGAAGCTGGTGTTTCGCGAGCGCTTCCGGTTGTTTCTGCGGCGCCAGTTTCCGGAATGGACGCTGGCCGAATTGAGCGCGGAGGCCAACCTCGAATTTAGTTTGTCGCCGGCGTTCCCGCGCGCGTTTCTGCGCCATGGGCAGCACGGTTGGGCGGCGATCGCCTGCCCGCCCGGGGGCGACGGTTCGGCCATGCTGGCTTTCGGGCTCATCTGGCTCTCTTACCTGCGCGCCCGCGAGCGGCGCCTCACGGTGGAAGGGCTGGCGCTTTACACACCGGCCGGCGAAGAGCGCTGCACCGCCCTGCGGCTGCTATGCCTCAACCCGGCCGTGGCACGGTTCGAGCTGTTTACTTACTCGGAAGAGGATTTCATCGCCGCCGTGGATGCGCGGGACCACGGCAATCTGGATACCCGGCTGAATGCCTGCAGCCGTCCGGCTCCCAACCAGTCCGCCGCGTGGCGCGCTGTCGCCGAGCTCCCCGGGGTGGAGCGGATTCCGGTGCACGACGGCCGCACCAGCCTGCGCGTGCGCGGTATCGAATTTGCGGAGCTCTCGGGCGGCGAACTTCTCTTCGGGATGAAGGAGCGGCGCCCCGCACGGCAGCACCATGTCGCCGAAATCGAGCGGCTGGTGGAGGAACTCGATGGCGCTCGCTCCCCTGAGGCGGCGGACCGCGAGCATCCACTCTATCGGCAATATCCGGAAGCGTGGCTGGAATCCCAGGCGCGCGCCCAGATCGAGACGTTGGACGCGTCGCTGCGCCGCGATCCCATCTACGGACAAGTGCCGGCGTTCGCCGGCGGAGAACGGGGCATTCTAGATCTGCTGGCTGTGGACCATACCGGCCGGCTCGCCGTAATCGAGCTCAAGGCATCGGCCGATCTGCAGCTTCCTTTGCAGGCGCTGGACTATTGGATTCGAGTGAAATGGCACCTGGATCGCGGGGAGTTCACGGCTAACGGCTATTTTCCCGGCGTCGAAGTACGGCCCGACCCTCCGCGGCTGCTGCTGGTTTCTCCTTCGCTCGAATTCCATCCCAGTTCGGAGACGATACTGTGCTACTTCGCTCCTGGCATTGCTGTGGAACGAATCGGGCTGGCGGTAGAATGGCGGAAGGGGCTTAGGGTGATGTTCCGTCTCACCGGCGCCGAACCGCCCCGTTAAGAAGCCGTCGGTCAAATCCATGCTCAAAGCCTTGAAGCAAGCCAAAGCGGCAATGTCGTTGCTGAATCCCGAGGAAATACTCAAGCGGGCGCGGAGGCCGCTACATATAGGGTTGGTGGCTTCGAGCGAGGCAGCCTACGCGCAGATGGAGGAGTTTCTGCTGCCCGGCTCGCTTCCGCTCGACGAGCGGCCGTACCTGCTGGACAAGCTTCATCGCGTCGACGATCCGCATACGCCGGATGCGGTGGACCTGATCCTGTTCGAGGAAGGCACTCCCGGGCCGAAGGGCACGTACACCTTTCATTCCGATCGTCCGTCGGAGATGGTGACGGAAGTCCTGCGCGGGAACGAAGACATCGAACTGGCGTTGGCGCGTCAGTTCCCGGCGTTCCGGCAGCGGGTAGTGGAGAGGACCATTCATGCGGTGGCCGCCGAGAATGCGCTGTTCGCCATCGCCACGGCGCTTCCCGATATCGTGCCCAGCCTGATCGAACTGCCTTGGGCGTTCGGCGAGTTTGCTTCCGACACGATGTTTCTGACTGGCAATCAGATTCGCATGGCTTTCGTGATCGCGGCGGCGTACGGAAAGGAAGTGGGTTTCGCGGGACAGAAGGGCGCTATCTTGTCGATTGCGGCGGGCGCATTCGGATGGCGGGCTTTGGCGCGCGAGCTGGTGGGCAAAATCCCGCTGGGCGGCGGATTGATACCGAAGGGCGCGATTGCCTATGCCGGTACTTACGCCGTGGGAAAGAGTCTGGAATTCTACTATGGCGGCAATGGCAATTTTAGCAGGGGGCAGCGCCGCCTGGTGTACCGGGAAGCGCTCGACAGGGGACGCGAAGTTGCTGCGGGAGTGCCCGAAAGAATAGTCACCGCGGAGACGCAGAGACGCTGAGGAAGAACAAAAGCAAAGTCAAAACCGGAGGGCGCGGAGGGGGCTGAGAACGCTGAGGGGCAAGGTCCGTGGACCCCAGCGTCCCAGCAGCTTCGCTTCTGGGAAAATCGACGCGGCTCGGAAGTGCACAAAAGCATAAACGCGTCCGGGTGTCGTCGGAGACGCGGCTGACCTTCGTTCTGGACAATCCGGTCCTCATCTGAAGACAAAATGAAAATGCCGCGACGGTGCGAACACCACGCGGCACTCTAACTTGACCTGTAAGGGGCCCTAATTACGACTTGGTGGCCTTCTTGGCCTTGGTTCCCTTGGCAGAGGTGGCTTTCGTGGCGCTCGGGGCGCTCTTGCCTGCGAAAGCGGTTACGGCGCCAAACGTCAACGCCAATGCGGCCAACAGCGGGATCAGTTTCTTCATTTGCGGTTCTCCTTTGGATTGCGACGAACTATGTCGTCCTGGCGTTCATGATAGCGGATGGCACATGAACAGTACCTTAAACTACTATTAAAATCATTTCATCTAAGCCTTGGCCCATCTCTTATGCCGGTCACAAGGAGCTAGGGATTTCTCCAGGATTTATTTTATTTATTTTCAAGCGGTTACGAGGATGGGGCAGTCCGCGAGTCTGGGTCTGCGCGGGGGCGCCTGCTACCGTGATCGGCGAAATGAGAAAGCCGGAGATCGCAAAACAACTGGCCAGGCGGTCGCGCTTAAGCCAAGGCGAAGCTGCCGACCGCCTGGACGTGATTTTCCAGAAGATCGTTTCCGATTTGCGGAAGGGCAGGGAGCCTGTCTTGCCGGGGTTGGGAAAGTTCAAGCACGGACCCGATGGTCAGGTGACATTCGAGGCGGAGGCTCGCAAGCATCATGAGTGAACCTTCCATCGAACAATTGGCGCAGATCGTGATTCGGGGAGTGTCCGCCGGAAAAGTGGTGGAGATCGACGGACTGGGGTCGTTTGTGCCGGATGAGGTGCTTGGGTTCCGCTTCGAGCCAAGCCAGCTGCCGCAGGTTTTCGTGGCGTACGGAAAAGAAGATGCCCCGTTGGTGCGGCGCTTGTGCGATGCGCTGGAGGGCGTGGGTTTCGACCCGTGGATGGATGAGCGCAAGCTGGTCCCCGGCCAGAACTGGCCGCGCGCGATCGAATCGGCCATTGAGACTTCGGATTTCTTCCTGGCTTGTTACTCGGAAAACTCGGTCAATAAGAAGGGTGGTTTTCAAGCGGAGATTCGGTATGCATTGGATTGCGCCCGCCAGATACCGCTCGACGAGATCTTTATTGTGCCAGTGCGGCTGACGCCTTGCCGCGTGCCGCGTTCCATCCAGCGGGAGTTGCAATATGTCGATCTGTTTCCGGACTGGATCGACGGGCTCGCTAGGCTGGTGACGACGTTGCGGCGGGAAGTGGCGCGGCGGGCGGCGATGCGGAAGTAGAGGAACACCGAAGAGCATTCGCCGCCATTATCCAGCGCGAATCGCCTGGAGTTTTCTCTCTCACCTGATCAGCCCCTCGCGGAGCGCGCGGGCAACCGCCGCCGATCGCGAATGCACGTGCAGCTTTTCGTAAATGGAGCGCAGGTGAAAGCTGACGGTGTGAACGCTGATCCCTAGTTCCGGGGCCGCGGTCTTGTTCTGATGGCCTTCCATGAGCAACTTCAAGAGCCGCAATTCCTGGGGCGAAAGGCCCTCCGCCGCTGGAGGCGCTTGCGACTGGCGAAACAACTCGACCACCCGCTTCGCCACTTCCGGGGACATCACGGCGCCACCCTCGGCAATCTCCTTCACCGCCTCCAGCAATCGGGCGGGAGAAGTTTTCTTGAGAAGGTATCCGCAGGCTCCGGCGCAAATCGCCTGAAAAATCCGATCGTCGTCCTTGAATACGGTGAGCAACACCGGTGCGACTGCAGGGTGCCGTTCCCTGAGGATGCGCACGCCCTCAATGCCGCTCATCCCCGGCAGCCCAATATCGACAAGCGCCACGGCCGGCGGCTCAAGCCCGATTCCGGCGAGCGCGTCTTCCATCGTGGCGTAAACGTGCCGGCACTCAAAGGGAGGGGAGTTGTTTACGAGAAAGGACAGGCCTTCGCGCATCTCCTTTTGATCTTCGACGATCGCCACGCCGATGACCCCCGTCTTTGGTTGGTTGCCCGCCACGAATACCGCCTGTCGAATTTTCAGTGTAATCCGCTGCGCCTTCCCCGCCACCCTGCGCGAACGTGTAGGGGAACGGGTTTATGAGCGCCCTTCAAAAGCGCCGCGCCGGCAGCCGGATCGATACCGTGCAGCCCCCGCCTGCCGTGGAACTGAATTGAATGCTGCCACCCAGGCTCTCCGCCCGCCGCCGCATGCCTGGGATTCCATTGCCGCCGATCCATTCGCGGGACTTTCCGGCCGGACTCAATCCCCTCCCGTTATCGGCGACGGTGAGCGAAAGTTCCCGCTCCTCAACCTTCAGTTCAACCCTTACCGCCGTACAACCGGAATGGCGCGACACATTATGGATGCACTCTTTGAACATGAGGAACATTTGCCGCCGCGCATGGAGATTCAGGTGTAACTTGTCTCCCTGCTGCGGAGTTCGCAAATCGAAGGCAATGCCTTGACTGACGAGCACATCGAGGGCAAATTCGCGCATCCGCCGTACCAGAGAATCGAGGCCGTCGGGCTCTGTCCGGATCGACCAAACGATGTCGCTCAGGGAATCGACCATTTCGCGGGCGAGAGAGCCCACCTTCTCCAAAGACTCTTGCGGAAGTCGGTTTTCGGGCTCCACGCCGGCTCGCGCCACCTCGCTCAGAACCGCGATCTGCGAGAGGCTGGAGCCGATGTCGTCGTGCAGATCGGTGGCGATGGCGGTCCGCATCCGCTCCAGGCTCACGGCTTGCGAAATGCGGTAGCGATGCAGCAGATACACCAGAGAAGTCACCATCGCCAACATCAGGCCTTCGAACCACCAGCGCCGCCAGATTGGCGGGAGCACCATGAAATCCACTTCGGCGGGTGTAACGCTTTCGATTCCGTCTGAGTTCACGGCCCGCACCAGAAAACGATATTTCCCGGTCGCCAGCGCCGCGTAGTTGACAACGTGCTGACCGCTGGGAGGGCTCCAATTTGAATCGCTCCCCTCCAGCTTGTAGGCGTAGAGGAGGTTGGCCTCGGGCTCGTTGGCGAAGGCCACGAATTCGACCTGAACCTGATTTTGCGACGGTTCCAGCTGGATCTGGAAGATGGCCGTCTCACCCCTTTGCGAAACTGGAAAAGCCACGCCCCCGGCTCGTAGACCGGTAATCAGGACCGCCGGATTGACAGGCTGGAGCGATGCCGCCGGAGCCAGGCGCGACAGGCCTTGCGCGGTGGCGAACCAAAGATTGCCTTGGCTATCGCGGAAGGCCGATTCCGTCTCTCCGCGGGCCACTCCATCCGCCGCCGAAAAGTGTTTGATGTGACCCGTTTTGGGATTCAATCGATCAACCCCTGCGCCGGTAGCGGCATAGAGGAGGCCCTCACGGTCCTCGAGAATCGCGCGGACGGAGTTGCTGGATAATCCGCTGGAACGGTCATAGGTGCGGATACGGAACGGCGCGACGGCGGGATTTTCGACCAACCCAAGGCCGCTGTCCGCGCCAATCCACAGCCGGCTCTGGCTGTCGACCAGCAGAGCGTAAATCGTACCTGACGGCACGCCATCTTTCGGAAGAAAGTGGTGGAGCCGCCGCCCGTCGTAGCAGTACAGGCTGCCCATGCCCCACAGGCCCATCCAGATATTGCCTTGCCGGTCTTCGGCAAAGGACCTCACGAGTGCGTCCCGCCGCGGAAACTCGTCGAAGGCAGCGATTTCCTTTTTGCCGGGATCCCATCGCATGAGCCGGTCTCCGCCGGGTGACTGGGCCGAGCTCCAGATGCCGCCCTTCGAGTCCTCGAAGATCTGGAATACGTTTTCATCGCGGACGTAACATTCTTCAGGCGCGCGGTTGGCGAGACCTTCGGCCTTCACTGCTGCGTAACGGCACAAACCCTGGCTGGAAGCAGCCCACCACTCGCCGGTTCGGCTCTGCAGAAGGATGCCATGGCTTCCCCAGGTGCGATGCTCTCCAAAAATCCTGGGCGGCGGCATGGAGCGGAACCTCGCGCCATCGAAAACGTTGAGCGACCATGCCGTCTGATTCTCGGAAGCGGCCACCGCCAATACCTGTCCGGCGTGATCGCCCAAAACCGACCAGACTCGATCCGATACCAGTCCGTCCTGCTCGCGAAACGTGGAGAATCCGGCAGGTTCAATCATCATCGCTCCGGCGCCCTCGGTTCCGGCCCAGATGTTTCCGACTTTGTCGGCTGCCAGTGAAAAAATGGAGCGGTCGCTGAGCCCTTGGGAACGGCCCAGGTGCCGAAATGTCGCGCGGCCGCCGAAAGGCAGGCGAAGGATTCCGTTGGTTGTGCCCACCCAGAGAGCGCCGTCCGAACCTTCCGCGAGAGCCAACACGTTTCGCGCGGTGTCCGGCCTATAGGCCCGCTGGACACCGGGCTCGCCCGCGGTGCAACCATCGCGCATCAACGCCAAGCCGCCGCGCACTGCAACCCATAGTCTTCCGTCTCTGGCGGACAGCATGGCATTCACAAAATCGCCCGGCAGGCCGTCCTGCATAGTTAGCCGTTTTGCGGCCCCGCTTCCGTTGGGAGCGACCACATATACTCCGGAGGTGGTTCCCAGCCAGAGCTTCCCACACGGGTCTTCGACGATCTCTGCAATATCGATTCCCTTAAAACCCGGCGGTGGGTCCGGCAGCGGCTGGCGCCGGAACTCGGGACCAGGCAGCACTTCGAAGAGCGCACCTGACGTGCCGCACCAGATTCTGCCGGAGGATGATTCCAGAAGAGCATTCACGTCGTTCTCCCGCGGAGTGGTCCCCGGCAGATAGGTGACGATTTGTTTCTTTCCTTCTCCCTTGCGGAATTGGCATAGTCCGCGCGGCGTCCCGACGTAGTATGCGCCGGTACGGGACTCCAGGAAAGCCTGCGCGGCCCGCGCCGGGAGCCCTTCCCCGGCGCCGAAACTGGCGATGCGATAACCGTCGAATCGCGCCAGTCCCTCGGGCGTGCAGAACCAGACGAACCCACGGGAATCGACCACGATCCGTCCGATCTGGTCGGACGGCAAACCGTCCGCGATGGTGTAACTCCGGACCGGCAGGAGCTCCGCCCAAAGACACAGCGAGCCACCCACGAAAGCCATCAGGATCGCTGGCGCGCCCATGCAGTATCCCTAGTTTAGTCTCTATCTCCGCTTCGTCAAGCCTCGCGTCCGACAGACCGTTCCCATCACTTCAGGAGACCTGCACGAACGTGCAGGTTGCCGCGGCGGTCCAAACGCCTCATGATTTCCCAAGGGCAGTTTCCTAGGCGGAGGAGGAATTCGATGCAACTTAGGTTCATGTTCACGCTGCTGGCCGATGATCTCGTGCCCAGCGTTGTCCGGACGCGAATCCTGTCGGGCATCCTTCTCCGCCATCCGAGATCTTCTGCGCCAGACGCTTCATTGCGTTGCTGGATATTTCCGCCGCACCCTCCTGTCCCCGCAATCGCAGCCTCCGCCTTCAATCTCAGTGCAGTTGCAAGACCTGAGCGAACGTGTAGCTTGTAGAGGAAGGGTGCCGGGACCCATCATGAGCGAAGGGATTTGTGGCCGGATCTGTCATCTTTTGCGTGTGCAAGTGCTGCTGGCCGCGTTCTCTTCAGTGGCTGTCGCCCAATTGATTACACCCACTCCCGCGTGCGCGGACGTCGACGATGCCACCTACCCGATGCCGCCATTAACATATCCCATGCCCTCGAACCGGTACTCGGTGCAGTACAAATTGGACTCGGGCGCCTGGACGGATGCCACGGTCTACATCAGCTACTACGGTGGCACCAATGCGTCGCCCTACCGAAATTCTTCCAATTACGCCCCGGACACCTCAATGTCGTTCACGAGCATTCCCGCCGCCGCGAACGCCGCGGTCTCTCTCCGCGTGACCAAGCTTTGGGGTTCCGACTTTCCAACCATCGATCAGATGTCCGTGCGCCCGGGGGCCAAGGGAATCCAGGTGGTTTCAGACACTGGCAATGTGGTCGAGATCTCCACCAACACGTCCGCGGATTTCGCGGGAGAACAGTTTCTCCTATGGTGGGCTGGCGACACAACGGAGAGCAGCACCATTCAGAGTTTGGTCTTCTTCCTCAATCCGCCCTACAGTGAAGCCACCGGCGGCAACGTCCTGGTGGTTACGGACCCCGCCCAACTTAATGGGGATCTCTCTCATGTCGACACCCTGGACTTCGAGGGCTCGATTACCATTGGGACGACTGGCGCGGTGGCCTTTCCCGTGCCAGCGAATATCAAGAATATCTTTCTTGGGCCGGGCGCCTGGGTGCAGGGGAAGCTCCGTTTCGTTCAGGGCGGTGACGGCAGCGTCCGGCGGCTTTACGGCCCGGGCGTGCTGGATGTGAGCCGGTTTGAGTACGATCTCAGGACCTGCGGCGCAAACAGCGGCTATGCCGATCAGGGCTATAATGCTCTTTCCTGGGTGGAACCTCCCGGCAAGTCCGGTCCGGACACATTCCTCGTGGACGGCATCGTGATCACCGATCACAATCACGCCGTCGCCGATCCTCTGGTGAACGGCTCTGTCAATAATGTAAACACCCTCGGCTGGAACGGCATCAATGGCGGCTTCCGGATCGGCAATGGTGCCAAAGTCTCCAACCTGTTCATTCGCGCCGGTGATGATTCCCTCATGATGTGGGGCGCGTTCATTACCGTCACCAACATTACGGTCTGGCAGAATTACAACGGCGGCGTGGTGAACCTGGGGTGGTCCGACGATTCGCCCGGCGACTACTCGTTAATTGACAGTCTTTACGTGGTGAAGACGGATTGGAACGGCCCCACCAATCCCAGTTGGTCCGCCACCAATCTGAACGGCCAGAATGACGCCGTGGTGGCGTCCCTGATGACTCCGGGCACCATGTTTGGCTCTGTGCAGCCCTCGCTCTATCGGAACATTTATATCGACGATCCCCCGCAAACGCTCTTCAGCCTGAAGATTACGTTCCCGGAATGCAACGACCCGGATTCACCGCGGTATGGGGACTGCAAGCAGGTCGACTTAACGCAGTCCAGCCTGGTCAATCTCTACATCGAAAACGTGGTCACGCCGCATATTCCCGGTCAAGACGCGATCGGATTCCAGACTCTTCCACCCGGTATCACGGACGGCCAGAATTTTCCAAGCGGATATACGCTGACCGGCAGTATAAACATCGGCCTCACCAACGTAACCATCGCCAAGGGCGATGGAACCGTAAAGCAGCTCAATGCAGCCGATGCCGTCAGCGTCGGCAAAATCACCACCGGAAACGGCAGCGGCATCAACATCATTTATACGAATAGCCCATCGGGGATTGTTTTCTCCGCATCGCCCAATCCCTCTACGGCCGGCCAGAGCATTACCCTGTCGTCGACCGTCTCGCCTGCGGGCGCCACCGGCAGCGTCAGCTTCCTCGACGGGGCCAGCAGCTTGGGATCGGTGAACCTCTCGGCGGGTGTCGCGACCCTGACGCTCAACACCCTGGCGGCGGGAAATCACTCCTTGGCGGCTTTCTACAGTGGGGATATAAACTACGACCCGAATGTCTCCGCCGCCATCGGTCTGCCGGTCTTCAGCCTCTGCGATGTAAGCCGGGATGGCAGCACAGGTGTGACCGACGTTCAACTGATGATCAACGAAGTGCTTGGGGTCGCGCCACCCGCGAATGATTTGAACGCGGACGGCGTCATAAATGTTGTGGACCTGCAGATCGTGACCAACGCGGCGGTAGGTCTGGCCTGTGCCGCGCGGTAGCCGACCTCGCGGTCTTGAGTCCGCTTGGGATAATGCTCAGGGCTCTCAGCGTCCTAGTAGCTTGCGAGGGAAGCCTGCTCCTATTTCACGAGGGCGGCGGAACGGCTGGCGAATTCGAGGAGCCAGCTTGGGAAGATGCCGAGGAAGAGCGTGCCGGCGGCGGGCAGGAGGAGCGCCAGGCGCATGCTCGGGGTGAGGGGCTTCACGCTGGATGCGGCCTCGCCGGGCTCGTGCATGTACATCATCACCAGAATGCGCAGGTAGTAGTAGGCTCCGACGGCGCTGTTCAGCAAGCCGAGCACGGTCAGCCAGACCATGGCCGGCTGGTGCGTATCCAGCGCTGCCTTGAAGATATAAAACTTGCCGAAGAAGCCGGCGGTCAACGGGACACCGATCAGGGAGAGCAAATAGATGGTGAAAAGCGCGGCGGTGAGCGGTTGTTTCTTGCCCAGTCCGGCGAGGTCTTCGACGTTCTGGAATTTCTCGCCCTTGCCCGAAAGTTGGCTGATTACCGCGAATGCTCCGACGTTCACGAAGGTGTAGCCGGCCAGGTAGAACATCGCGGCCGCGGTGCCGATTTCCGAGCGGGCGGTGAGCGCCACCAACACGTAGCCGGCGTGGGCAATCGAACTGTAAGCCAGCAGGCGCTTGACGTTGGTCTGCAAGAGCGCGGCGAAATTTCCGATGGTCATGGAAGCGAGGGCCGCGACCCCCATCAACGGCTGCCACGCGGCGGAGATCGGGCCGAAGGCTGTCAGGAAAATACGCAGGAAAACCGCGAAAGCGGCGGCTTTCGGACCGGTGGAGAGGAACCCCGAGACGGGCGAAGGCGCGCCCTGGTAAACATCCGGCGCCCAGATCTGGAAGGGTGCGGCCGAGACTTTGAAGCCGAGCCCGACGAACATCAGGGCGGCGGCGAGTCCCAGGAAAATCACCGGCGCCTGATCCTGGCCGGAGATGGCGTCGCGGACGCCGGTCAAGTTTACGGTTCCAGTGACGCCGTAAACGATCGCCACGCCATACAGGAAGAACGCCGTCGCGAAAGATCCCAGCAGGAAATATTTGAGTGCCGCTTCATTGGAGCGTTTGTCGTCGCGGAGGTACCCCGCGAGCACATAGCTCGCGATGGACGAGATTTCGAGGCCGATGAAGACCATGATCAGGTCGTTGGCCGCGGCCATCAGGCATTGGCCGGCGATGGAGAAGAGCAGCAGCGCGTGATACTCGCTGGTTTCGGCGTCCTGGCGCGCCAGAAAGCTGAAGGATGGCAGGACGGTCAGAATGCCGACCGACATTACTACAACGCGGAAGAACGTGGCGAAGCCGTCGACCACCAGCATGCCGCCGAAGGCAGTGCCGGGGTTGGAAAAAGCGTAAATCGCGCCGGCGATTCCGGCGATCAATGCGGCGATGGCGAAGTTGCCAAAGAATTTCGAATCGCGCTTGTTGATTAGTGGATCGAGCACCATCATGGCGGTGCCCATCACGGTCAGGATGATCTCCGGCAGAAAGCGGATCAGGTCCGTGGAACTTACCAGGCTAGCGGCCATTATGCGCCTCCAGTACCACGGCATGGCCCTTCTGAATTTCTACGCGGATGGGGACATTGAGGCGCGTCTGATCGAGCACGCGCGCGGTGGTCTTGCTCACCGGCTGCAGGAAGCTCTGCGAGTAAACGCCCATCCACACCATCATTAAAATCAGAGGAACGATAGCGGCCCACTCGCGCAGTTTCATGTCGGGCATGTGGTGACGAACTTCGTCGGAGGTCTCGCCGTAGAAGACGCGCTGGTAGAGCCAGAGCATGTAACAGGCGGCGAAAATCGAGCCCAGGGCGGCCCAGACGGTCCAACTGAAATTCGCCATGGTGGTTCCCTGCAGCACCAGGAATTCGCCGACGAAGTTGTTGAGCACCGGTAGGCCGATGCTGGCGAGGGTGGTGATGAGGAACGCGGTGGAGAGCCATGGGGCGACACTCGCGACACCGCCGTAATCGGAGATTTCGAGTGAGTGGCGGCGCTCATAGAGAAAACCGACCAGCAGGAACAGGGCCCCGGTGGAGATGCCGTGATTGAGCATCTGGTAGACCGCGCCATCGAATCCGATTTGCGTAAACGAGAAGATTCCCAGGACGACGAAGCCCAGGTGGCTCACCGACGAGTAAGCCACCAACTTCTTCATATTGGGCTGCACCATGGCCACCAGCGCGCCGTACAGAATTCCGATGATGGCGAGCACCGCGATCCAGGAGGCGCATCGATGCGCCGCCACCGGGAAGAGCGGCAAGCAGAAATGCAGAATACCGTAGGTGCCCATCTTCAGCATGACGGACGCCAGCATGATGGAGCCGGCCGTGGGAGCTTCCACGTGCGCATCGGGCAGCCAGGTGTGCAGGGGGAACAGCGGCACCTTGATGGCGAAGGCGATGAAGAAGGCCAGGAACAGCAGGATCTGCTCCTGCGAAGTGAACATCAGCTGGCCGCTGGCCAGTTTGTCGAGGAGCACGGGATAGCTGAACGTGCCGGTCTTGTTATAGAGGTAGATGATCGCCACCAGCATCAGCATGGAGCCGGCCATGGTGTAAAGGAAGAATTTCACCGCTGCGTAAATGCGGCGGTCGTGGCCCCAGATGCCGATCAGGAAATACATGGGCACGAGGGAGACTTCCCAGAACACGTAGAACAGGAAGAGATCCTGCGCGATGAAGACGCCCACCAGGCCGAACTCGAGCAGCAGCATGAAGGCGAAGAATTCTTTGACACGATCTTGCACGGTGCGCCAGGAGACCAGCATGCAGATTGGCGTCAGGAACGTGGAGAGCAGGATGAGCCAGAGACTGATGCCGTCGACGCCTATATGGAAGTGAATTTCCGGGGTGGATATCCAGGGCAGGTCGACGGTGAACTGCTCGCCGGCGACGCCGCGGTCGAACCAGAGGAGCAAGCCGAGGGAGGCGACGAAAATGATGAGTGCGAGCGCCATGCCGAAGTTGCGGCTGGCTTGCGGAGACGATCGCGGAATGGCCATGGCGATGAGGAAGCCGGCCAGCGGGAGGAGCAGGACAACGGTCAGGAGGTTCATTGCAGGCCTCCCCAGAAGTTGGTGGTGGCGATGACGAGGACCACGATCGCCAGCACCGAGCCGAAGAGCACCCAGGTGGCGTAGCTGCGAGTATTGCCGGATTGCAGGCGGCGCAAGACTCCGCCGGCCTTTTGGGCGACGGTACCAACGCCGTTTACCATGCCATCGATGAGGCCCGCGTCGGCGCCTTTCCAAAGCACCCAACGCGATCCGCCGACAAGTGGATTGACGATGGTGGCGTCGTAGACTTCGTCGACCCAGTACTTGTTGTAAAGGGTGGTGTAGATCAGCTTGAAGCTGGAGGCGAGGGAATCGGCCATCGATGGCTTGGCGATGTACATCAGCCACGCGAAGAAGATTCCGATCAGTCCCGAGGCCACCGAGAAGATCATCAGCGTCGAATTCTCGGGGATTTCGGGCACACCCTGGAAGAAGCTTCGCAGGAACTCAGGGATGTTGATGAATCCGCCTCCCAACGAGAGCGCTCCCAGAACTGCGAGGGGAACCCACATCACCGGCGGCGATTCGTGGGGATGTTCGTGGCCGCGATACGTTCCGAAAAAGGCCAGGAACATTGCGCGGAAAACGTAGAACGCGGTCATTCCAGCGGTCGCCACGCCGAGCCAGTACATCCAGGGCGCGTGATTGTAGGCCGCCAGGAGGATCGCGTCTTTACTGAAGAATCCGGAGAACGGCGGCACGCCGGCGATGGCGACGGCGGCGCACATCATGGTCCAGAAGGTGTAAGGAATCTTTTTGCGCAGGCCGCCCATATTGCGTAGGTCCTGCTCGCCGGAGAGCGCGTGGATCACGCTGCCGGCGCCGAGGAAGAGCAGCGCTTTGAAGAAAGCGTGGGTCATCAGGTGCCAGATGCCGGCGGAAAACGCGCCACTGCCGACGCCTACGAACATGTATCCGAGCTGCGAGACGGTGGAGTACGCGAACACTTTCTTGATGTCGTTCTGGACGAGCCCGATGGAGGCCGCGAAGAATGCGGTCGCGATGCCGACGATGGCGATGGTGTCCATGGCGGCGGGAGCGTGGATGTAGATGGGCCAGGAGCGCGACGTCATGTAGACGCCGGCGGTCACCATGGTGGCGGCGTGGATGAGGGCCGAGACGGGCGTGGGACCGGCCATGGCGTCGGGCAGCCAGACGTAGAGAGGAAGCTGCGCCGACTTGCCGCAGGCGCCGACCAGCAGCAGGAGTCCGATGGTGGTGAGCAAGCCGGTGGACGCGCCGGGCGCCTGGTGGAACACGCTGCCGAAATCGAGCGAACCGAAATTCGCGAAGATCAGGAACATCGCCAGCGAGAAGCCGAAATCGCCGATGCGGTTGACGATGAATGCCTTGTTGCCGGCGTCGGTGGCGAACTTCTTATCGAAGTAGAATCCGATCAGCAGGTAGCTGCACAAACCCACGCCTTCCCATCCCACGAAGAGCAGCAGGTAATTCGCCGCCAGCACCAGCACCAGCATGAAGAACATGAACAGGTTCATGTAGGCGAAGAAGCGATAGTAGCCGCCTTCGTGCGCCATGTAGCCGATGGCGTAAATGTGGATGAGCGAGCCGATGCCGGTGACCACCAGGAGCATGACGGCGGTAAGGCGGTCGACCGCGAAATCGCAGCCGATATTCAGATTGCCGCTTTGGATCCAGGTGAAGTAGTGCTCGATGTGGGCCGTTTCCAGGGAGCCGAGGCCTAAGAGCGTCTTCAGCACCCAGGCGAAGGCGAGCACCACGCTGCCGATGGCGATGCTGTTGATAATGGCTTTGGAAAAGCGGCGTCCGAAGAGGCCGTTGATCACGAACCCCGCAAACGGGAGGATTGGGATGAGCCAGAGTTGCATTAGTTCTTCATCGACTCGATGTCATCGATGTTCAAGGTCTGCCGGTTCTTGAAAATCGTCAGGATAATCGCGAGGCCAACGGCGGCTTCGGCGGCGGCCACCACCATCACGAAAAATGCGAACAGATGGCCGTTGATCGACTTGTTCTGATACGAAAACGTTACGAAGCTCAGGTTCACGGCGTTGAGCATCAGCTCGATGGACATGAAGATGGTGATGATACTGCGGCGGAAGAGAAAGCCGGCCACGCCTAGCGCGAACAGGATGGCGCTGAGGGTGAGGAACCAGGACATGGGAACTTGGGACATCATGGGCGGGCCTCCTGTGGACAAGCTAAAGCATGTCCCACAAGAACCGTGGGGCATGCTTCAGCTTGCCACGGCGAGCGGAGCTCGCCTCGCCGAGATGAATCTCGGCCTGCAGGCAAGAGTGCCTGCGCCACGTCGGGGGGATTCATCAGTCCATCTCCTTCCGGGCTAGAACGATGGCGCCTAGGATGGCGATCAGGATGAGGATCGAGGTGACTTCGAAGGGCAGCAAGTAAGGGCCGAAGAGCGCGCGGCCGATTTCGCGAACGCCGCCGCCGGTGAATCCGCCGAAGTGCACCATGGTGGAACTGGGGAACAGGCGCTGAACGAAGTACGCCATGATTCCGAGGAACGCCACCAGCAGCGGCACGCCGAGCAACTGCACGACCAGCGAGCGGCCTTGCTTGCTCTCGACGCCTGCGTTCAACAGCATGATGACGAAGACGAACAGCACCATGATGGCGCCGGCGTAGACAATCACCTGCGCGGCTGCCAGAAACTCCGCGCCCAGCAGGAGGTAGAGCACCGCCAGCGACCCCATCACGCCCACGAGCGAGATCGCGCTCGATATGGGGTGGGTTTGCACCACCACGTTGATGGCGCAGACCACCGCGACGATCGCGAAGACGAAAAAGAGAATTACGTCCATTTCAGGGTCTCAATGCAACCAGAAAGCCGGTTACCAGCAGGTTGAGCATGGCGACCGGGAAAAGGAACTTCCATGTGAAGCTCATCAGTTGGTCGTAGCGGAAGCGCGGCAGCGTGCCGCGGATCCAGATAAACGCGAACAGGATAGCGCCCACTTTGGCGCAGAACCAGAACAGCGGCAGCAGCCAGGCTTGCACGATCGGCAGCAGGAAAACGGCCGCGACGATCAGGAAGATCACGCCGAAGACCGGGAAGGTGAGCCTGTCCATTTTGAGATGGGCGTTCATGCCGTGATAGAGCGCGATCACGCCGGCGGCGGCGAAGATCAGAACGGGAACGAAGCTGGAACCGTATTCGGCCGGCCAGGGCGCCACCCAGCCGCCCAGAAACAGCAGCGTCGCCATGCAGCTCACGGTGATCATGTTGGCGTATTCGGCCATGAAGAACGAGGCGAATTTCATGCTGCTGTATTCGGTATGGAAGCCGGCCACGAGCTCGTTTTCGGCCTCGGGCAGGTCGAACGGCACTCGATTGGTCTCGGCGAAGGCGGCAATGATAAATATGATGAAACTGAAAATCTGCGGGAACGGCCCGTGCAGGATGTTCCAGTGCCAGATGCCGCCGCTTTGGCTGTTTACCAATTGGCGGAGGTCGAGCGTGTTGGAGATGAGCAGCGGTGAGGCGATGGCGAGCGACATGGGCAGCTCATAGCTGATCATCTGCGCGGAACTGCGCAGGCCGCCCAGCAGCGAGTACTTATTGTTCGACGACCAGCCCGCGAGCGCGATGCCATACACGCCCATCGAAGAGACCGCCAGAATGAACAGAATGCCGATGTTCAGGTTGGCCAGCTGCATGTTCGTTTCGCGGCCGGCGATCGAGATAGTGGGGCCGAAGGGAATTACGGAAATTGAAAGCAGCGCGAAGGTGATGGCCAGGAATGGCGCCAGGATGTACAGCGGCTTGTTGACGTGCGGCGGAATCAGATCTTCTTTGGTGATCAGTTTGATGACGTCGGCCAGGGGCTGGAGCAATCCGTGCGGGCCCACGCGATAGGGGCCGGGGCGAACCTGAATATGCGCGATGACTTTGCGCTCCACCCATTGCAAATAGGCGAGCACGGTCATGAGCACCGCGAACACGACGACGACCTTGACCACGCTGATGAAATAGAAGAATTGCTGGTTGGTTAGATCGTACATTTAACGGTCCGCCCGATTCTCAACCACGGAATGCAGCACCTTGGAATAACGTCCAAGGGTCCCCGACGCGAATAGGCCGTTATGGTCGGAATGGACCAGGGCGGGCAGATTCTCGACGGAAATTCGCCCGTTTATCGGCATCGTCTGTGCCGCTCCGCCGGTGGCAAGCGTCGCGGTGGACACCTTGTAACCGGGGACAGTTTTCACAATCTGATCCGTTATGGTATCAGGGAACCAGGGTCCGAGAATCCTCGCGGCGTCCATTTCGCGGGCGATGAAGCCCATAATCTCGAGGTCGGGCTTGGCGCCCATGGTGTGGATGGCGAGTTTCAGGCGCTGGACTTCGCCGGTGACGTTGGTGATGGTTCCGTTCTTCTCGTAAGCGCAGGCGGCGGGCAGGACGACGTCGGCCTGGCTGGCGGTTTCGGTGAGGAACATGTCCTGGACGACTAAGAAACCGGGCTTCTTGCCGCCGGCTTTATACGGGTTGGCGCCTACTACCCAGAGGACGTCGAGGCTGCCATCTATCATTTCGGCGATATGCAGGCCAGGCTGGCCGGAAGGCTTATAGCCCGGCAGTAGCTCGGGAACCATCCCCATGTCGATGGCGCCGCGCGAATTGGAATAATCCACCAGCGGGACGTACGATACCGGAATGCCCAGCGACGCGCCGAAGCCTACCAGGTGGCGGAGATCTTCGCCGCGGTAGGAGTCGTCGAACAAGACCACTAGTTCCGTTTCCTTTTGCAGCTTCTCACGCAGGGATTCGTAGTCGCGGCCGCGCACCGAAGCGGCGGAGTACTTATCTTCTCGGACCGGCTTGTCGGTCACCACATAGACGTGCGCCTGATGATGGCGGAAGTTAGCGCGAATCTGATAGGAAAGGAGCGGGTGCTCCAATGCGAGGTCGGCGCCGAGAATCAGGAAAGCTTTGCGCTCGTACAGGTCGGCCACGGTGGCGAGTTTACCTTGCCCCGATTCGGCCTTCCCTTCACTCGCTGCGCTCAGGGCATCGAGCAGCGTCACCACGTCGCCGGTACGGTGATGGTCGACATTGTTGGTGCCGAGAACCTTGCGGGCGAATTTCTGCAGGTAGAAATTCTCTTCGTTGGTGGTGTGATTCGAACCGATTACGCCGAACGTGCCCTTGTCGGCGACAGTCTGCTTGAACTTGTTGGCGACGGTAACGAGGGCTTCGCTCCAGGAAACTTCTTCCAGCTTGCCGTTCTTGCGAACCAGGGGGGCTTGCAGGCGGCCGGGATGATCGTAGAAGTCGAAGGCGTATCGGCCCTTGATGCAGAGGAACTCGCCGTTGACGCCGGAATGGTCGCGATTGTTGCCGCGGATGATCTGGTTATTGCGCGTGCCGAGGGTGGTCTTACAGCCATCGCTGCAGTGGGTGCAGATGGTGCCCACGTGCGTCATTTCCCACGGCCGGGTGTGGTAGCGATAGGCGCCGCTGGTGAGCGCGCCCACGGGGCAGATATCGATGCAGGCGCCGCACTCGTCGCATTCCAGGTGGTCGCCCATGTTGGGGGCGATCTCGGACGTGACGCCGCGCTGGATCACGCCGAGCGCTGTCACTCCCATGCCTTCGTTGCATACGCGCACGCAGCGGAAGCAGAGAATGCAGCGCGGGGCATCGAAGAAGACCACCGGCGAGAACTGCTTTTCGGGCGTGTGGACTTTGATCTCTGTGTAGCGGCTCTCGCCCGCGCCGTAGCGGAACACCATGTCCTGCAGTTCGCACTCGCCGCCTTTGTCGCACACGGGGCAATCGAGCGGGTGGTTGGTGAGAAGGAACTCGAGCGTGTACTTGCGAGCGGTGGCCACTTGCGGGGTGTCGGTGCGGACCACCATGCCTTCGGCCACGGGAAGCGTGCAAGCCGTCATCAGCTTGGGCATCTTCTCCACTTCCACCAGGCACATACGGCAGGCTGCCGCGAGCGATAGCCCTTCGTAATAGCAGAACGCCGGAATCTCGATGCCCGCGGCTTTCGCGGCATCGATCACCAGGGTCCCGGGCGCCGCGGTCACCGCCTTGCCATCGATTGTCAGTTTTACCGGATCTGCCATTTACAATCTCACTAGTTTCAAAACGCAAACCGCTTCCTCACGGTCGCGGCTCGGAAACGCACCAAATCTGGGCCGCGTCTCATACGGTCACCATTTCGTGCTCGTAGGGGCACGGTTTGCCGTCTAGATGATCTTCGAATTCGCCGCGGAACTTCTCCACGATAGAGAGCGTCGGCATGGCCGCGGCGTCGCCCAGGGGACAGAAAGTGCGGCCCAACATGTTGCGCGAAATATCGCCGATCAGATTGATGTCGGCGCGCGTTCCCTCGCCGCGGTGGAAGCGCTCCAGAATTTTCTTCAGCCATGTGGTGCCTTCGCGGCACGGGATGCACCAGCCGCAGCTCTCGTGCGCATAAAACCTCATGATGCGCAGCGCGGCTTTCACCATGCAGGTGTGGTCGTCCATGATGATCACACCGCCCGAACCGAGCATAGTCTTGCGCGAGCCCATGGAATCGTAATCCATGGTGGCGCCTTGCACTTCGGCGGCCGTCAGGACGGGGCATGATGATCCGCCGGGGATGAACGCCTTCAGCTTGCGGCCCATGCGGATGCCGCCGCCAACTTCCTCGATCATCTGCTTCACGGGGAAGCCAAGCTTCAACTCATACACACCGGGCTTATTGATGTGGCCGGTGAGGCAGGTCATTTTGGTGCCGCCCGCCTTGGGAATGCCCAACGCCGCGAAGGCCGCGCCGCCATCGCGCAGGATCGCGGGAACGGCGCAGTACGTCTCCACGTTGTTCAACACGGTGGGGCATTGGAACGCGCCCACCACCGCGGGGAACGGCGGACGAATCCTTGGAATGCCGCGTTTGCCTTCCAGCGATTCGAGCAGCGCCGATTCCTCGCCGCACTCGTAGGCGCCGGCGCCGGTGTGGGTGTAGAGATCGAAATCGAAACCAGTGCCCTGAATGTTTTTCCCGAGGAAACCCTTCTCGTAGGCCTCGGCGATCGCTTTATCCAGAATCTCGATGAGGTAGCGATATTCGCCGCGAACGTAAATATAGCCGGCGTGCGCGTCTACCGCGAGACCGGCGATCAAGACACCTTCGATCAACTGGTGCGGATCGTTTTCGATGAGCACGCGATCCTTGCACGTTCCCGGTTCGCTCTCATCGGCGTTGACTACGATGTACTTGGGCTTGGGCGAAGTGCGCGGCACGAAACTCCACTTCATCCCCGTGGGAAATCCAGCGCCGCCGCGCCCGCGCAGGTTGGAGATTTTCATCTCCTCGATGATCTTCTCGGGCGTCATAGCGGCGGATTTCTTGAAAGCCGCGTAGCCCTCGTTGGCGAGATAGGTATCGATGGATGCCGAGTTGGGCAATCCGAAGCGGCGCGAAAGCACCCGGGTCTCGAGCGGGCTGGGTTCGTTGAACAACATGCGCTATCTATTCTTCCTTGGACCGCCCGGCGGTCCGTCCTTCAGTCCGTCCAATAACTGGTCCAACTTCTCGGGCGTTACAAAGTGGTGAAAATCGTAATTTACCTGGATGGCCGGGGCCCACGAGCAGGCGCCCATGCATTCCACCTCTTCCAGCGAAAATGTCCCGTCGGGCGTGACCCCTTTGTGGCCGACGCCGAGCTTCTTGCAGGCATGCTCGTACAGCTTGTCGCCATCGTTCAGCAGACAACTGATATTGGTGCAGACCTGCACGTGATACTTGCCGAGCGGCTTGCGGTGCAGCATCGAGTAGTAGGACATCACCTCGTTGACTACCAACGTGGTCACACCCACACGCTTCGCCACTTCATCGATCAATTCGTCGGACACGCAGCCGACCTCATCCTGCGCGTACATCAGCATCGGAATCAACGCCGAGCGCTGCCGCCCCGGAGGATAGCTCTTCAGGAGCTTGTCGAACCTGGCTTCCAGTTCTGGTGAAAAAGTCATCGATCCGTGTCGCCCAAAACAAAATCCTCGCTTCCGATGGAAGCGATCACATCGGCGATCAAAGCGCCGTGAATCAGGATCGGCGTGCACTGCAAGTTGCCGAAACTGGGGGTCCGCATGTGGACCCGGTAAGGGTGCGTTGTACCGTCGCTGACTACGTAATAACCCAGCTCTCCGCGCGGCGATTCGATTATCTGGTAGACCTCGCCCTCGGGCACGCGGAAGCCCTCGGTAACGATCTTGAAATGGTAGATGAGTGCCTCCATCTGGGTCTTCATCTTTTCGCGGTCGGGCAGCACCACGTGCGGGGCGTCGGCCTTCCACGGCCCCGCCGGCATGCCTTCGAGCGCCTGCTGTACGATTCTCGCGCTCTGCCGCATTTCTTCCACGCGCACCTGGTAGCGTGCGAAGACGTCGTTTTCGGTTCGCGTGGGCACTTCGAAATCGAACTTCTCGTAGCTGGTGTACGGCTCGTCTTTGCGGGCATCGATCTTCAGGCCGGCGGCGCGCAGCATGGGCCCGGTGACGCCGAGATCGAGCATATCTTCGAGGGAAATGAAGCCGACCCCCTTGGTGCGTCCGGTCCAGATGCGGTTATTGGTGAGCAGGCTTTCGTATTCGTCCACCTTGCTCGGGAATCCGTCGATGAATTTCTTCACGCGCTGCTGCCATCCACGCGGCGGTTCGAGCGCCAGCCCGCCGATACGGAAATAGCTGGTCATCATGCGCTGGCCGGAAAACATTTCGAAAATGCGCAGAATGTCTTCGCGCTCGCGGAAGCAGTAGAGGAAGACGCTCATGGCGCCGATATCGATGGCGTGAGTCCCCAGCCACACCAGGTGGCTCTGGATTCGCGTCAACTCGGTGAGCATCACGCGCATCCACTGCGCCTGCGGGGGCATTTCCAGAGCGAGCAGTTTTTCCACCGCCAGGCACCAACCCAGGTTGTTGGAGAGCGGCGCCAGGTAATCCACGCGATCCGTGAGGGTGACGGCCTGCTGGTAATTTTTCTGCTCGAATTCCTTCTCGATGCCGGTGTGCAGGTAGCCGATATCCGGCTGGCACTTCATGACGTTTTCGCCGTCAAGCTCGAGCAGCAGGCGAAGCACACCGTGAGTGGACGGGTGCTGCGGTCCCATGTTGAGGACCATGCGATGCGGGCCGGGTTTGGGCGGTTCTTCCGCGACGGCGGTTACCGAGATTCCGGGAATGGCCTGATCGCTCATAACTAAATCCTCGTTCCGGTGACGGGATAATCCTTGCGCAGGGGGTGGCCTTCCCAATCGTCCGGCAGCATGATGCGGCGAAGGTCGGGATGGTTCAGGAAGTTGATGCCAAAAAGGTCGAAAACCTCCCGCTCGTACCAGTTGGCGCCGCGCCAGACGGATGTCACCGATTCGATGGCCGGCTCGTCGCTTTCCAACCGGCACTTCAGGCGGACGCGCTGCTTCTGCTCGACTGAATGCAGGTGATACACGACTTCGAAACGCGGCTCGAGCGGATACCGGTCGACGGCGGTAACGGAACTGAGACGCACGAATTTCTGGTCGTACTTCAGAAAGCCGCAGATGCTGGCGATCTTGGCGGCCGCGATTTCGAGCGTCAATTCACCGCGCTCGAGCTTTCCGGCGGCGATGGCGTCGGCATCGAACGCTTCCACCGCCGTAACGATGGCGTTTTGTCGCAAGGTTTCGGATAGCATTTCGAATTGTCTACTATTTTCGCTTGGAATCCGCCCCGGACCAATCCAGCGCGCCCTTTTTCCAGATGTAGAAGAACCCGGAAAGGATCAAAATCACAAAAATCAACATTTCGATAAAGCCGGGCATCAACAGTTCGCGATACACCACCGCCCAAGGGTACAGGAAAATGGCCTCAATATCGAACACGATGAACAGCATCGCCACCAGGTAGAACTTCACGCTGAAGCGCTGCCGGGCATCGCCGGTGGGAACAATGCCCGATTCGTAGGGCATGTCCTTGACGCGATTCTTGACACGCTTCCCGAGCAGATATGAGACGGTGATCAGGCCCGCGGCAAGCAACATGGCTACCAATGCCTGTAGCAGGACGGGGAAGTACTCTTCTGTCATCGTCGTGGGCATTCGGTTTCAGGCTAGAATAGGGTCTAAATTTGACTATAGTGGTTCGAAAAGAGGGGTGTCAACCAACGTGCCGATGGAGATTGTAGTGAACGGCGAGCGGCGAATGGCTCCGGAGGGCCAGACGATCCTCGAACTGCTGCGGGACTTGGGGCTGGAGCCGGGGCGTGTCGCGGTGGAGTACGACCGGAAGATCGTGAAGCAGGCGCTCTGGCCGGAGACGGTTCTGCGGGCGGGATCGGAGTTGGAGATCGTACAGTTTGTGGGGGGCGGGTAGAGGGAGTGGTATAGTGTTACCAGGTAACACTAAGGAGCACTCTTGTGGCAACGCTTTCCACAACCAGTCTGAAACTCGATCCAGCCGTGAAGGAACGTGTGCAGAGGATCGCATCGGCCCGTCGGCGGACGCCGCATTGGATCATGCGTGAGGCTGTCGAGCAGTACGTGGAACGCGAGGAGAAGCGCGAACAACTCCGGCGTGACGCCCTGGCCGCATGGGCCGACTATCAAAGCACCGGCCTACACCTGACGGCTGAGGAAGCCGACGCCTGGCTGGCTAAACTCGAGGCTGGCAAACGCGTGGCCATCCCCAAATGCCACGTCTGAGGTGGTCTCCGCAGGCCCTGCGGGATGTCGCCCGCCTCCACCAGTTTCTGGCCCCAAAGAGCGAACAAGCTGCGCAGCGCGCCGTCAAGACCATCCGGCAAGGCGTGAAAACCCTAGGGAAGCAGCCCGAGATCGGGCGTCCGGTCGAGGAGTTGCCGCCCGAATATCGTGAATGGGTGATCGAATTTGGGCAAGGGGCTTATGTTGCGCTGTACCACTACGACGGAAAACAAGTTGTGATTCTTGCGGTCCGGCACGGACGCGAAGCGGGGTATTGAGCGGGAACCACCGCACCGGCAGGGTCGACAGTGGTCCCGAGGCGTAGTTTGAGACCATTTAATCACGAATCACTGCCCCTTTAAGCAGCAACTCCGCATTCAGCGCCCCGTCGGGCGTTTCTTCGTGCTTGAACATCAAGTAGAGATCCCGACCCGTCGCGAGCAGTTCCTGCGATCGCGCGCGGATGGCGGCGACATCGTCCGCGGTATATTCGGGCCGGCGCAGACGGTAGTAGACGAAATCCGCCGTGATCACTTCCGGGACCTCGAGGCGTTCGCTCTCCGCCACGCACAACGAGACGTTGCGCCTCCGGAGTTCGTCGTACACCGGCTCCGCGAGCCACGAGGTGTGGCGGAATTCGAAGGCGTAGCGCATATCGGCCGGTAGCAATTGCAGAAAATCGTGCAGCAGCGCTACGTCGCATTTGAGAGTCGGGCCCAATTGAAATAGAATCGGCCCCAGCCGGCGCGCGGTGCGCAGCGGGTCGATCATTTTCAGAAACAGCTCGGTGGCCTGCTGCGCGTTCTTGAGGCGCAGAATGTGCGTGATCCGCTGGTTCGCCTTCACTGCGAAGACAAAGCCCGGCGGCGTGGCTTCCACCCAGCTCTGCAGTGTGGATGCCGACGGCAGCCGGCGAAAGGTATAGTTGATTTCCACGGAGTTGAGCCGTTCGGCGTAGTGCTTGAGGAAGAGTTTAGCCGGCAGCTTGGCCGGATAGAAGCCCGGCTTCCACGCCGGGTAAGCAAAGCCGGATGTACCGGCAAACAACGTCGCCATGGCTTATCATTATCTCTGGTTGGAGATCCGTTACGGATCTCTGGATCTCTGGTTGGAGATCCGTTACAGATCTCTGGAACGAAAGGCCTCTGAATGCTCCATATCCTGGTGGTGTGGCTGGTGAGCGCGCTCGCCCTCTGGCTGGTCGCGCGGATCGTGCCGGGAATCGAGGTCCGCGATTTCGGCGCGGCTCTCATCGCCACTGTCGTGATTGCCGTGGTGAACGCCGTCATCGGGCCGATCCTGCGATTCATCGCATGGCCGCTCACTTTCCTGACCCTGGGACTATTCACACTCGTGATCGACGCGATTCTGCTGAAACTGGCCTCCATGTTCTCGCCCGGATTTCGCGTTCGCGGATTCCTGAACGCCTTGGTGGGCGCGATCCTGCTCACGATAATCCAGTTTGTGCTTCGCTGGCTGGTGTTCTAGTGCTGGCGCCATCCACTCCCGCCGAGTTGGCGCAAGCACTGAACGAAGCCGCTGCACACAAGCGCACCATCGCGCTCGAAGGCAATCGCAGCAAGAATCTGATGGCTGGACCGCGGGAACAGGCCGATCTCGAAATCACTACTTCCGCTCTGCGGGCCGTAGTCCAGTATGAACCGCACGACCTCACCATCAGCGTGCAGGCCGGCTTGCCCTGGTACGAGTTCACGACGCTGGCCGCCAAGAATCGCCAGATGGTACCGCTCGATCCGCCGTTTGCCGGGGCCGCGACCGTTGGCGGCGTGATCGCCGCCAATTCCAGCGGACCGCGCCGGCGCCTCTATGGGACGGCGCGCGACCTGGTGATCGGCATGACCTTCGCCACGCTCGAAGGCAAGCTGGTGGAAACCGGCGGCATGGTGGTGAAGAACGTGGCCGGGCTCGATATGGCCAAGCTGATGATCGGATCGTTCGGCACGCTGGCGGCCATCGCGGTAGTGAATTTCAAGCTCCTGCCCATGCCCGAAACGGAGCGTAGCTTTCTGCTGCCTTATCGCTCGGCGGCGGAAGCCGTCGCCATCCGCGACCTGATTCTGGCAAGCCCGCTACAGCCCGCGGCCGTCGATCTTTTGAATCCCGCGGCCGCGGCGTCCTTCGGCGGTAGCGAATGGCTGCTGGCGGTACGCACGTCCGGGAGTTCAGTCGCGATTCGCCGCAATGAGGCGGAGATTGCGCACGTCGCCGGCCGTCTGGCAGTGGAGACCGAATGCCCCGACGCCTTTTGGCCGGAGGTGCGGAACTTCACGCCGGAATTTCTCAAGCGCCAGACCGATGGCGCCGTGATCCGCGTCTCGGGTACACTGAATGATCTTCCGGCGATCATGGAATCGTTCCCCGGTCCGGCAGTGGCGCGCGCCGCGTCTGGCGTGTGCTACGGTTATTTCGACCAGGCCGAGGCCACTGCCGGATGGTTCGCCCGCGCGAACGGGCTCGGATGGAAGGCCGTCATCGAGTTCGCGCCGGAAGCGCGCAGGCGTACACTCGAATTGTGGCCGTCGCCAGGTGGCGACTTTGAACTCATGCGGCGGATCAAAGCACTGTTCGATCCGTCTAACTTATTGAACCGTGGCAGACTTTATCGTCGTATCTGACACAATCCGCGCCGGGCCCAGGCAGTTCGATCTCGACCGCTGCGTGCACTGCGGCCTGTGTCTGAACGCCTGCCCCACCTATCGCGAACTGGGGCTGGAGATGGATTCGCCGCGCGGGCGCGTCTACCAGATGGTGCAGGTGGCGAACGGCGCGCCGATTACAGCTTCGTATGAGGAGCACATCGGCCTGTGCCTGGCGTGCCGCGGGTGCGAATCGGCCTGTCCCTCGGGCGTGCCGTATGGGAGGATGGTGGAAGATGCGCGCTGCCAGATCGAGGCGCAAGCGACGCGCGGGCGTGCCGCTACATGGCTCCGCGATTTAGTTTTCCGAAAGCTGCTGGTCTCACGCCGCGCGCTGACGGCGGCGGGCGCGGCGCTGTATCTCTCCGAGAAAATCGGGCTGAAGGGGTTCATGCGCCTGCTCGGCTTCTGCCATTTGGGCGGCAGCTTGTGCGAGATTGCGCAGCTGGCGCCGTCGGCCGAGCCTCCGTTCTTTTTCAGCCAGATCGGCAGGACGTTCCCGGCCGAGGGCGAGCAGCGCTATCGCGTGGCGTTCCTCGCCGGCTGCATCGCCAACGTGAGCTTCGCGCGATTAAATGAGGCGACGGTACGCGTGCTGCAGAAAAACGGCTGCGAGGTGGCGATCCCCGCCAGTCAAGGCTGCTGTGGTGCGCTCCACCTGCACAGCGGCCTGCGCCAGGATGCCCGGCAGCTGGCGCGGCGCAATATCGACGCGCTGGAGAATGGCGGCTACGACGCGATCGTCACGAACGCGGCGGGCTGCGGGTCGACGCTGAAAGAATATGGCGAGCTGCTGGCGGACGATCCGCAATACTCCGCCAAGGCGCATGCGTTCGCGGCGCAGATGCGCGATGTGACGGAGTTCCTGGCGGGGATCGAATTGAATCGCGAGATGACGCCGGTAAACGCCGTGGTCACCTACCAGGATTCGTGCCATCTGGCGCACGGGCAGCGCGTCCGCACGGCGCCGCGAAGGCTGCTGAAGGCGATCCCCGGCGTCGAGTTCCGCGAGATGCGCGGCGCGGACATCTGTTGCGGCAGCGCGGGGATTTACAACGTGGTGCAGAACGAGATGTCGATGCAGGTGCTGGCGTCGAAGATGAAATCGGTGAACGCCACGGGCGCGGGGATTGTGGCGACGGCCAACCCCGGGTGCATGCTGCAGCTCGAGACGGGGGTGCGCATGCATGGTCAGAAGCAGAAGGTGATGCATGTGGTGGAACTGCTCGATCGGGCGTATGGAGGCGTATGAGGCTCACGGTTGAGGTTGACGATGAAGTCGTCGCTCGCGGCGGAGGCACTGGGGACGAGTGTGGAGGAGCTCGTTCGGGAGTATCTCGCGGGACTGGCAGATGCGGATGAGTTCGAGCGCCTCTCGGACCTAGCGCACGGCGATTCTCGCGGGTGGAAGTTCAATCGGGAAGAGCTTCACGAGCGACGGTGAACGACACAGGCACCGATCGGCGGCGGTGGGCCTTTTCACCAAATAGTTTGAACCTTCGAAGCCCGAATGCGGCCGTCCCGGCTAATGACCGGCACCCCAAAATACACGCCCGTTGCCGCCACGATGCGATCTGGCATGTCGGGGACCTCTGTGCGCGGCACCCGGCGCATAGCGTCGACAATCTCGCCCGTGAAAAAGGCCTCCTTGAATAGGTGGTCCGGATCGTCGAGAGCTGCCTTCAGGTCCGCGTAGACGTTCTCCGACAATCGGCCCTTTTCGATGAGGTAAACGATTTCTGCGAGGCTGATAGAGGAAACGACAACCCGGTTGCCCGCGGCGGCGGCTTGGTCAATGAAATCGCCAGCCGCCGCGGACAGGCGAGCGTCATTGAACAGATACCAGAGGGCAGTATGCGTATCCGCGATGCTGGCGATCATTCGAAATCTTCGGCGAAACCGCCGAACATCTCACGCCGGTTCTCGTCGATTTCTTCCGCGGATGGCGCCGGTCCGTATTTGGCGAGCAATCCGCGGCCCGTTTTGAGCGGCTTGTGGGCGGTGGCCTCCTCGGCCAGTTTCGCGAGCCACGCCTGGAGAGTAAGGCCTTACTCAGCGGCTTTGGCTTTCAGCTTCATCGCCTGGCTGTCGGGAATTTCGATCACGGCCATTGGGCAAAACTCCTGCTTCTCTTTACAGCGTAGAGGAAATAGCGCACCATGTCACGCTTGACTCTCTTCATCCTGCCACCCGCTCCTGATCCTTATATTGCAACTGATACAGCTTCCAGTAAATCCCCCGCAGCGCGAGTAACTCCTGGTGCGTCCCGATTTCCCGCAGCTTACCTTTGTGCATCACCAGAATTCGGTCCGCGCGTTGAATCGTCGACAAGCGGTGCGCGATCACGATCGACGTTCGGCCTTCCACCATGCGGACGAGCGCGGCGCGGACACGGAATTCGGTGTCGGTGTCGACGCTCGACGTCGCCTCGTCCAGAATCAGGTAGCGCGGATTGTGGGCCAGCGCACGTGCGAAGCTGATCAGTTGTTTCTGGCCGGTGGACAGTCCGCTGCCGCGCTCGCGGACCGAGTGGCCGAATCCATCCGGCAGTCCGCGGATAAATTCCAGCACATTCACCTGCCCGGCGGCCGACTCCACATCTTCGTCGCGGATGCGCTCGGTCCCGAGGCGGATGTTGTCGCCGATCGTGCCGGTGAACAGGAACGGGTCCTGCAAGACCACGCCGAACTGTCGGCGGAGATCCAGCGGATCGAGCTGGCGGATGTCGACGCCGCCTACGCGTATGGCGCCCTTCTGCACATCGTAGAAACGCAAGAGCAGCGCGCTGAGGGTGGTCTTGCCCGCGCCGGTGTGGCCCACCACCGCAATCGTCTCGCCGGGCGCGATGGTGAAGCTGATGTCACGGAGCACCCAATCTTCGTCGTGATAGGCGAACCAGACGTGGTCGAATTCGATGGCCGCGATGGCGGTGGGCGTGGGCTTTGGGTGGCTCGGGGGGAGAATCGTGGCTTTCGTGTCGAGCAGCTTGAAAATGCGCTCCGAAGACGCCATGGCGCCTTGCAGGATGTTGTATTTCTCGCTGAGATCCTGAATCGGACGAAAGAATCGCAGCCCGTATTGCAGAAAGGCTACCACGATTCCCAACGACAGCCGCCCGTTTTCGATGCGCAGTCCGCCATAGGTTAGGATCGCCGCGAGCGACAGCATGGAGACGAACTCCACCACGGGATAGAACCATCCGTATGCCGTAATCGCGTCCTTATAAGCGTCCATGTGATCGCGATTGATTCGGTCGAACTCGCGCCCGCTGCGCTGCTCGCGATTGAAGAGTTGCAACACTACGATTCCGGTGATGTGCTCCTGCAGGTAAGCGTTAATTTTGGCGATGGCCACGCGGATGCGCCGGTAGCTCTGTTGCACGGTGCGGCGGAAGATCAGGGTAGCTACGATCACGATCGGCATGGCCGCCATCAGAATACCGGTGAGCAGCGGGCTCATGCGGTACATGATGACGATGATGAATCCGAGCACCATCAGATCGCCGAGGATCGTCACCAGGCCGGACGCGAAGAGGTCGTTGAGCACGTCGACGTCGGTGGTCACGCGGGTTACCAGGCGGCCCACGGGATTGCGGTCGTAGAAGGCGAGGTCGAGCCCTTGCAGATGTTTCATGAGCTGCTTGCGCAGGTCGAACATGGCGAGCTGGCCGGTCTTCTGCATCAGGTAGGTCTGGGCGAACTCGGTGACAAAAGATGCCATCAGGACGGCGACGTAGAGCAAGGCGATGCGCGTGAGTCCGGCCCAGGGGTCGGTGGGCAGCCAGGCATCGATAGGCGTGTGGAGCGGGCGGGCCTCGGGGCGAATGTACTTGTCGACCGCCAGGCGGGTGAGCAGCGGGTTCATTACCTGGAGGATGGATTGCGCCAGCAGGAACAGCACGGAAAAGGAGATGAGGGCGGTATAGGGCCGCATGTAGCCCAGCAACCGGCGCATCAGACGGGCGTCATACGCTTTGCCGAGGACCTCTTCTTCCACGTTTTTTCAGGATAGCAGCCGCGCCTATGGGTGCTCGAATTCGGCCGCCCGGGGAATCAGGTCGAGGTATACGCGCTCAGGCACATCCGTTCGCCAGTGGCCGCTCCAGCGGGCGTAACCGCAGATCCCTAGAAACAACACCGCGACCACCGCGGCGATCGCCCACGCCGGCACGCACCGCCGGCCGGGAGCGGTCATCGCCAGCGCGCCCATCGCGGGGCACGCCGCCACGCATTGCAAACATGCCGTGCATTCGACCGACTGGATCGTGATCAGCTGGGCTACCGGGAGGGCCAAAGGGCAGGCCTTAGTGCACTTGTTGCAATCGATGCACAGGGACGTGTCGCGGCGAATGCGCAAGGGGCTCGCCAGCGCGGCAAGTCCCATCAGCGCGCGGTACGGGCAGAGATAGCGGCACCAGAAATTCTCGATGAAGACCGACGCCACTACCAGCAGCGCCACTACCAGGCGGCCAGCCACCCCCAGAAAGCGGAAGAAGTTGAGCATCTTGACGTCGTCTAGCCACCGTAGGGGCCTTCCAGGAAAGCTCGGATTGCGGGGACCGACATCGAGCTGACGGCGTACAGAAACAGCCCCAGCAGGAGGTGCTTGAGGGTGCGCAGACCGATATCGAGGCGTCGCGGCAGGCGGAAATTCCGCCCGAATGTCCGGCGTCCCAGGCGCCAAAGGTATTCCGATACCGTTCCCACAGGACACAGCCACCGGCAGAAGCTCTTGCGCGCCAGCCATGACATGGCGAGAAATGCGATCAGCAGGAACATTTCCCGCGGGGTGCAGGCGCGGGACTTCGCCGGTCGCCATCAGAACCTTCAGATTCATCAGCGCGGCGATCGGCAGCCAGCCCTCCACGCCTGGAGGGCGTGAAGCCAGCGTGCCCTGCCCGCCCGCCTCGTAATACCTGACGAAAAGATAGAACTGCGCGCCGATCCAGAGATTGAGCAGCAGAAATGCCAGTTGGAATAGCCGCCGCAGGGACTGCGACCGATCGCGCCCGGCTCGCTGGTGAAGCTTCCTGCGGGCGGAAATGGCGTACCAGGTGCGATGGCGGCCATGGGATACCTCTGTTCAAACGCTAACTGCCGGCAGGAGCGCGGGCAGTGACCGAAGTCACAGGGGAGTAGAATAAGCGGGAGGGAGCTCTAAAGGGCAGAGCGCTTCTTGACTTTACCAACCCGGCTCAATTATTCTGACGATTCGCTTTGACGGCGCATCAAGGCCGTTCCACGTATGCGGGATAATAAGAATCACGCCCCGGAAACCTTAGAAAGGTCTCTGGACTCGACGCTGGAAAGCGTCGACAGCGCAGAAGAGTTGACCCTCAGCGTGGCTCAGCGTGCCGGGTTCGATGAAGACGATTTGATGAAGATCGGCATGGCCGTACGGGAGTCCATGGTGAACGCCGTGGTACATGGCAATCGCTATAGCGCCCATAAAAAGGTGCGGCTTCTGGTGACGCATAGCCCCGAACGGTTTACGATTCGCATCGCCGACGAAGGCGAGGGGTACGATCCGGCCAACATTCCCGACCCGTTGGCGCCGGAGAATCTGATGCGCACTTCCGGGAGAGGCATTTTCCTCATCCGGTCGTTTATGGATGAGTTTGAAATGCGCCACCGGCAACCCCAGGGTACGGAAGTAACTTTGGTCAAATACGTGGTGTGTAAGTAAAGTGCAGTTTTCAGCCAGGAGGCATATTCAGTGAGCGTAAAGTTGAATACTCGGCAGGTGGGCGACGTGAGCGTCGTCGATGTGGCAGGGCGGATCACTCTGGGAGAGGGTTCCAGCGCGCTACGCGACCTGTTGCGCGACATGACGGGCAAGGGCAACAAGAAAATCCTGCTCAATTTGGGAGAAGTCTCCTACATCGACAGCTCCGGGATCGGCGAGCTGGTGTCGGGCTTCACTACGGTAACCAACAACGGCGGTGAATTGAAGTTGCTGAACCTCAACAAGCGAGTCAAGGATCTGCTGCAAATTACCAAGCTGTACACCGTCTTCGACGTCCATGAAGACGAAGCCGGCGCGGTTCGCAGTTTCGCGTAACTCCTTCGCGGCACAGGCGGCTAGCGAGCTGCCTGTGCCCCATCCACTTCATGCGTCGATCTTCGGTCGCGATAGTAGCCGGCATAATCCTCGCGGGCTTTACCGTGTGGATTACGCGTCAGGCCAAAGCTCTGGAACGCGACCTGGACGGAAGTTCCCAGAAAATTGTCCTCCTCAATAAGCCCGCGCCTGACTTTCGTCTGACCGCGATCGACGGACGCACGGTGTCGCTCTCCGACTACCGCGGGAAGAAAAAGCTGGTTCTGCTGTTCTGGGCCACCTGGAATAATGTCAGTCATTCGGAAATGCTCCAGCTCGGCATGATGTACCAGCGCTTCCATACGCCGGAATCCGGGTTCGATATTTTGGGCATCGCGGTGGACGACAATCAGGCCGACGTCAAAAAATTTGCCGCCGACAGCAAGGCGCCGTTTCCGCTGGTCCTCGATCGCCGGCGCGAACTGGCCAACGCCTACCTGATTCGTAGCCTTCCGACGGCGCTGATTGTCGATACCGATGGCAAGGTGGTCTACGGAGGCGTGGGCGTCGCACAGGGGCGCCAGAACGATTTCGCGCGGCACCTGGGCCTCCCCCAAGGCGGCTTCCGCATGGAAATGGGGGCGCCGCGTGGCCGCGGTAATTGAATTCCAGCACGTCACCAAGATCTACAAGCGCATGTTCAGCGAAGAGAAGCTGGCCGCGCTTTCCGACCTGTCTTTCGAGATGGCGCCTGGCCAGGTGTGCGCCTTCCTGGGGCCGAACGGCGCCGGCAAGACTACCTCCATTAGCATGCTGATGGGGTTTTTCTTCCCGACATCCGGCGAAATTCGCGTCTTCGGAAAGCCGCCGGGCGACCTCGCCGCCAAGGAGCAGATCGGCTTTCTGCCGGAGAATTTCGCCTTTCACAAGTTTCTCACCGCGCCTAAGCTGCTGCGCTTCCATCTTCAATTAGCCGGCCGCAATCCCGCCGGTACGGGAACCCTGATTCCCGACCTGCTCCATAAAGTGAAACTGAACGGCTACGAGAATCTCAAGATCGGCAAGTATTCGCGTGGTATGGTGCAGCGCATCGGGATCGCGCAGGCGCTCCTGTGCGCCCCCAAATTGATCGTCCTCGACGAGCCGACTTCGGGGCTCGATCCCGCCGGCCGCCGCGAAGTCCTGCAATTGTTGACGCAGTTGAAGGCCGAAGGCAAGACCATTTTCCTGAGCTCCCACATTCTGCCAGAAGTGGAACAGATTACCGACCACGTGATCATCATCAATCGCGGCAAGATGGTGCGCTCGGGCAGCCTCCGCGACTTGCTCGCCTCGGGCGGACAAGTCGAAATCATAGCCGACCGCGTGCCGGACGAGCTCCGGCAATCCACGCTGCAAGGCGCGGCGATAGAGCCGGTACAGCAGGGCGTGAGAGTCCTGGTGGAACCTGCACGCAAGCGCGAAACGGTGGAAGCGCTGTGGGCCGCCGGCTGCGACGTCATCGCCATGACTCCGCAGCGCAACACCCTCGAGGACTTGTTCCTCAAGGAAGTGGACCAGCCGGGTGGAAAGGCATGATAAAGGTCCGCGCCATCGCCCTGAACACCTTCTCTTCGCTGCTGCGAAACAAGATCGTCATCCTGTTTTGCGCCGCTTGCCTGTGCGTGCTGCTGCTGATGCTAGCGTCGCTGCTCACCTTGCGAAACATGCGCGGAACACAGAATGCGGAGATGATGCAGATGGCCGTTCTGCCGCTCATCGCCAGCATGATGACGCTCGTGAGCGGATTCGGCAGCCTGTTGGCAGCATGGTCGGCGGCCGACGCTGTGGCCGGTGAGATGAAATCCGGCACCGTGCTGGCGGTGCTGGCGCGCCCGGTGAGCCGCTGGGAATTCCTGCTGGGCAAGTTTCTGGGCGTGCAGCTCATGATGTTCGTTTTCGTGCTGCTGATGCTGGGGTTGAATTACCTGCTGGCCTGGATTGGTGGCGCCACCATTGAGACCACCCCTTGGGTGCTGATTGTTTATCCGATGGTGCGGTACATGATTTACAGTGCGCTGGGAATACTTCTGGTTACGGTGATGCACCCCATCGTGGCGTTTTGCATTGCGCTGGTCATGATGATCGCCGCCGGTCTGGTGGCTCCCGGAAATCCGCAGACCTTCATGCCGCAGTGGCTGCGCACCGGATTGTTTTACGTGCTGCCTTCCAGCAATCTCCTCTCGGAAACCCGTTTTCTGACGATTACGCGCGCCACCTTGCGGGCGGCGCTATGGACCGACCACGCGACTGCGCTGGTTTACGGTGTGAACTACGCTTTGGTCTGTTTGCTGCTGGCCGCGTGCATCTTCCGCTCGCGGAGTCTATCGAGGGACTAAAGCACGGTAGCGATAGCGGCCCTACGGGATCTTACGAGCGTATGCAACTCACCTGGATTACAACGAAGATGCCAGGCAACTGCAATCGATCCTGCGCGAGGCGAGTTTCACTCGCCTGGGCAAGCTGAAGCATGCCCCACATCGGAACGCAGAGTCTTTGTGGGACATGCTTCAGCTTGCTTCAGCTTGTCCTGCTTACACTCTGCATTTTCGCCGATCGCACAGGATCTTGCCGCCTACCATCAGCAGCACCGCCAACGCGCCCTCGACAATATAGCGCACGGTATCCGTAGGGTGCAGCAGGCGGATAACGAAGCCGTCGGTGAGGATCATCTCGCCGCCCACGCGGCCCAGGATTCCGGTGCCGAGGTAAATGGTGAGCGGATAGCGGTCCATCAGGCTGGCCAGCAGGTTGGCGGAGAGCACCACAAACGGAATGCTGAGGCACAGGCCGAAAACGATCAGCTCGATGTGCCCATTGGAAGCTCCGGCGATTGCCAGAATATTGTCGGTGGACATCGTCAGGTCGGCGAAAACGATGTACCAGATCGCCTGCACCAGCCGTTTGGGAACCGGTACGGAATCGGGCGGCTCGCTGGCGTCGATCAGTACCTTTAGGGCGATCCACAACACAAACACTCCGCCGGCAAGCTTGATAAATTCGATATTCAGCAGCTTGGCGGCAACGAAGGTGAGCCCAACGCGTAGGACAACGGCGGCCGCGGCCCCGCAGATGGTGCCTATGCGACGTTCGCGGGGGGCGAGGGAGCGCACCGCCATGGCGATTACGAGGGCGTTGTCGCCGGCCAATAGCAGGTCGATGAAGACGATCTGGAAAACGCCGTAGAGCAGGTGGGCGGAGGGCATATTCACGCAACCCAGGCCCGAGTGCGGCGGAAGTAGCGCTGTGTCACGCCCACGTCGCGCAGAATCTGCTGTTTGAGCGCGGCCGGCGAATCGAATTGGCGTTCGTCGCGCACGCGCCAGAGGAATTCCAAGCGGATCCGTTCCGGTGTGTCGCCCGTGAAAGGATCGAGCAGAAATGTCTCGATGGAAAGCTGATCGCTGGCGCCGAAAGTGGGGCGGTAGCCGATATTGGTGATGGCGTTCCAATGGCGCGCGCCGGCCAGATCGTAGGCGCGCGTAACGTAAACGCCCGATGCCGGAATCACGCCGCCGTCGGGCGCGAGATTGAGGGTCGGGACGGTCTGTTTGGAGCCGACGCCACGGCCTTCCACAACCGCGCCGTCGAGCGCGTACGGGTGTTCCAGCATGCGGGCGGCAAGCGAGACCCGCCCGGACTTGAGGAGCGCGCGAATGCCGCTGCTGCTCACCATACCGCCGCGCCATTTGACAGCCGGTACGATTTCCGTTTCGAACCCCAGGCGCGCGCCCAGTTCCACCAGCAGACGGGTATTTCCCGACTGCCGATATCCGAAGCAAAAATTATCGCCCACCAGCACCGCGCGGACGTTGAGGCGATCCACCAGCAGCTGCCGCACGAAATCCTCCGGCGACAGGTGCGCAATCTCCGCGGTAAACGGCAGGATCAGCACCTCGGCGATGCCTTCCTCACCCATCAACTCGGCGCGATGGGCGGGAGAGGTGAGCAGCACCGGAGTGCGGTCGGGCGCGACCACCTGGGTGGGATGAGGATCGAACGTGAGGACCGCGGGTTTCCACCCCCGCTCCGCGGCCAAAGCCACAACCTGCTTGAGGATGCGCCGGTGGCCGAAGTGCACGCCGTCGAAATTGCCGATGGTGAGGGCGCAGGGGCCGAAATCGGCGGGCACCTGGTCGAGGCTGCAATAGAGGCGCATGGCAGCTATTCGACTACGATCTCAAGCCCGTCGTATGCCAGGCGAATGTGCGGCGGCAGCATGCTTTCCGCGCGTTCGTGGCCCAGGTCGTGGCAGATATGAGTGAAAAAACCTCGCCGGACGCCCAGGGCCTCGACGGTTTTGATGGAGCGTTCCACGGTGGAGTGCGTGGGATGCGGCTTGTAGCGCAGCGCGTCGAGGAAGAGGACGTCGAGCCCGCGCAGAAGCTCCATGGAGCTATCGGGGATCTCGCTATGGTCGGTGAGGTACGCAGCGTGGCCGAAGCGGAAGCCGTAGATGGTTTGCGATCCGTGGAGGATGGGGATGGGCAGAAACTCCAGGCCGAACAGGTCGAACGGCGAACCATCCAGAATGCGCGGATCTACATGCGGCACGTTGGTCTTCTTCTCCTCGCCGTCGAAGACGTAGGGGAAGGCACGCTGGATGGAGTCCATGGTGTTGGGCGCGGCATAGATCGGAATGTCGCCACTTTGCCGGAAATTGAACGGGCGGATGTCGTCGAAGCCCATCACATGGTCGGCGTGGGCGTGGGTGAAGAGCACGGCATGGACGTGCTCGATGTGGGCACGCAGGGCCTGGGTGCGGAAATCGGGGGTGGTATCGATCAGGACGTTACGGCCGCCGTAGCTAAGGAGCACGGAGGGCCGCAAGCGATTGTCGCGCGGGTCGGTAGACGTACAGACGGTGCAATGGCAGCCGACGGTAGGCACCCCCACACTGGTGCCCGAGCCGAGCACGGTGATCTTGACGGGAGGCGCCGGCATTCAGGCTTTCTGAGCCGCCGCTTTAGCCACGTCGTCGGACACCTGCACGAAGCGAAAACGTAATTCCGTAACGGAATTCTCCAACAGCCGGCGCTCTTCCAGTTCGAGATTGCCCTTGGTTTTCTCGATCAGGATGGCCATCAGATCGATGCTATGGCGGGCCAGTCGGAGATCGGGCGCGGGTTTTTCCTCTTCGCCGAAGTTTATCAATCCAAGGTGCATTTCGGCTTGGGCGCGCAGGGAAAGCACCATGAAAGAGAAGGACGCCGGCGGCATGGGGATGTGCGCATCCTCCTGCGCGGGCGGGTTTTGAACGTCGTCGCTCATCAGTTTCTATTTTAGAACGGATGGTAAGTCGGCGCGAGACGATGGCTGCCTGGGAGGGACTTTCACAATTTCCGCATCCGCTTGCTCACGCGCGCGGCTCTGTAACGGCTTTCCGAGCCGCGCGCGTAAGCAAGCGGTTCCCGGGAATTTCATCGGAGGATTTCGACCAGCAACACCCAGGCGCTCACGCCCCCAGCGATGAAAGAGAATATAAAGCCCGGCACCAGCCAGTAGAGCGCGCCCGGCATGTCGAGCAGCAATGCGATGCCGGCTACGCAGAAAGGAAGCGTGGCGACCTGGTTGAGAAATGCCCGCTGGACGAACCAGGACCACGGATGGCCGCTTCTTTGCCGCAGATAGCGAATCTGTCCCGCCATTACGGCGAACCACAAGGCGAACGCGATCACGGTAACCTCGACGGCGAGCGCCCGCTCGGGCTGTCCGGGAATGAGGGCGACCGTCGAGATCAGGAAGACCTCGAGGAACTGCAACATGGATTCCGCGGCGCGTCCAGGCAGGCCTGGAATGGCGAGGATTTTGGCGAGATTCACCGAGATCGCGACGAACACTAGTCCGGTCAGCGTGGCGGCAGCGCCAGCCTGAACGGACAGCAAAGTGCTCCAGTCAGCGATGGCCACGAGTCTATTTCCCGGATTTCTTGGAATTGGGCTTGCTCGACACCGGCTTGGGCGCGCTGGCGATCATTTGCTTGATCACATCGGCGTCCTGCTCGCGGTAGAGCGGCCCGGTGGTGTGGAAGAGATCCTGCGACCAGACGGGCGGCTCGCGATCGACGTAGGGTTTCTGCCAGGAATCCCACGGCAGCCATCGCTGCGTCTTGCCCTGCACCAGATCGCCCACCAGAGCGCCGACATCGTATTTCACCGCGATGGGCAGAATGGCTTCGATACTGCTGCCCTGATTCCGGGCGAGAAATCCGGTGCACATTACCGGCCGATGGAAGGCTTGCAGCCACTTGACGCGCTTCTCGAATTCTTCCGGACCGGCGTAATTCTGGAAGGAAATGATGTCGGATTTCTCGATTTGAATCTTCTCGATGGGACTGAGCGCGGCCTCGCTTGACCAGTCACCTTGCCACAAGCCGCTGGTCACGGGCTGGGTGGGCACTCCGGCGCGCACATACTGAAATACCTTGGGTAGCAAGTCCCGGACGATTTCCAATTTATTCGGCAGTTCGGAATTGGCGTAGCCGGACGCATTGAGGTTGTCGGGTTCATTCCAGACGTCCCAGGCCAGCACGCGCTTATCGATGGAGAAAGCCGCCACCAGGTCTTCCGCATAGCTCAGGGCTTGCTCGACCTGCTTGGGATCGGTGAGCCCCTTGGCGCCAGGGCTTTGAACCCAAAGGGAGTTGCGAACTCCAGGCTTGGGTTGGCGCTGATGGCCCCATTCGGGGTAAGGGTCGCCGGAGGAATCGAAGAGCACGAAAATCACCCTCATTTTGTGCTTGTCGGCGATCTTCAGCAGCTTCCCCATGCGGCTCTGCATGCCGCCGGAATCGTGCTCCCAAACTACCTCGGCCAGCGAGACGCGCAGAGTGTTGATTCCCAAACGCTCCGCCCACCCCAATTCCATGTCGATGCGGTCGCCGTCGAAGGTATCGGCCTGCCACATCTCAATCTGGTTAACGGTATTGCTTTGAATGTAATTGGCGCCAACGATCCAAGGCTGGCGGGCGTACCAATCGGACGCGGTGCCCGGGTTCCACTGCGCGGTTTGCGCTAGGGTGATCGATGCGGAGAACAATGAAATTACAAGAGCTAAGCGCTTCATGGGCCGAGTTACCAAGCGAGATGTGGCTTGGCCCGAAGATATCGCGTTGTGGGTACGGACGTCAAGCGCGGCGAATCTGCTAAGATGGAGGAGGCTTCACCCCCGCGAAACTTGGCTAGGTCTGAGCCTCGCATCGCCCGAACAACTGGAACCTGGGAGCACGATCCGCCCGGGGTGGGTCGTTTGCACAACCGCGCTCCCCGCGGGTAGTCTTGCAGTTTTGGCGGCCGGCGCAAAGTCCAGGCCGCGGATTGGAGTATTCCTCATGGGTATGCGGTCGGGTACGACATTCAAAAAAAGACAAAAAGAGATCGCGCGAATGGAAAAGCAGCGCGACAAGTTTGCTAAAAGGCTGCAGCGCAAAACGGAGAAGGCGGCAGGCGGGCCGGTGGACGATATGGGCGAACCGGTGGGCGACTTATCCGAGCCGCAGGACGACCTGGCGGAGCCGCAAGGCGACGTCGATCAGCCGGCTGGTGTCTAGAACCGCCCCAGTAATGCTATTTTGATGAAATCAGCCCATTTGGTTCGGATGTACGCTTGAAAATCGGTTTTGTAAGTCTGGGTTGTCCCAAAAACCTGGTCGATAGTGAAGTCATGATGGGCCAGCTCGTGGCCAAAGGCCACGAGCTGACGCCCCACCCCGACCAAGCCGACGTTTTGGTAGTGAACACCTGCAGCTTCATCGACCCCGCCAAGAAAGAGTCGGTCGACACTATTCTGGAAATGGCGGAGTACAAAAAGGTGGGCCGGGCGCGTAAACTGATCGTCGCCGGCTGCCTGGTGGAGCGGTATCGCGGCGACATCCGCAAGGAAATGCCCGAGGTGGACGCGCTGGTGGGCACCAACGAACTCGACAGCATCGTGGCGCTGTGCGAGGGAATGGAGCCGGCGGCCGGCGAATCGCAGCCTTACCTTTATCACGACCTCACGCCGCGCGTTCTGGCCACTCCACGCCATTTCGCATATATCAAAATCGCCGAAGGTTGCGACCACCCCTGCACCTTCTGCGTGATCCCGCAATACCGGGGAAAATTCCGCAGCCGGCGCTTCGAGTCGGTGATCTCGGAAGCGACGCGGCTGTTCGCGCAGGGCGTTCGCGAGATCAACCTGATCGGGCAGGACACCACCTGCTACGGCGAAGATCTGGGCTTGACGGACGGCTTGGCGCTTCTGCTCGCACGGCTTGCCTGCATCGAGACGGCTCACCAAAAATGGGTTCGCTTCTTATATGCGTATCCCAACAAAATCACCCAGAAGCTGCTCGATACCATGGCGGAGCATGGCGATCTGGTGAAGTACATCGATATGCCGCTGCAGCACGCCAGCGCGCCGGTGCTAAAGCGCATGAAGCGCGGCGCTTCGGGTGCGATTTTCCTGAAGCTGCTGGAGCGCATTCGCCGGACGATTCCAGGAGTGGCGATCCGCACGAGTTTCATCGTGGGTTTTCCCGGCGAGACCGCGGCGGATTTCGAAGAGTTGTGCCAGTTCGTGGAGGCGGCGAAGTTCGACAATCTGGGCGTGTTCACGTATTCCGACGAAGACACCAGCGGCAGTTACGCTCTGGATGGCAAAGTGGATGGCCGCACCATTCAGAATCGCAAGCGGCATTTGATGGCCATCCAGCGAAAGATTGCGCGCCGGCGGAATCGCGGGCTGGTGGGCGCGGAGGTGCCGGTGCTGGTGGAAGGCCCGTCGCAGGAGACGGATCTCTTGTGGGCCGCGCGCATGTCGACGCAGGCGCCGGAAATCGACGGAGTGACGCTGATTAACGATTTCGATGGCGCCGAGCCGCAGGCCGGTGAAATGCGCACTTTGCGGATTACGGAAGCGCACGATTACGATGTGGTGGGGACGTTGCTTGCGCCCACCGAAGCGGCGCCGCATCTCGCTCCGCCCGCGCTAATTCAAATCGGTCTATGACTCTGAAGTGCCCCATTTGCAAGAAGGACGTAAAACTCGGCGAAGCGAATTTTCCCTTCTGTAGCGAACGCTGCCGGCTGATCGATTTGGGCAACTGGTCGGCCGAGAAGTATCGGATCTCGTCGCCTGCCAATCCGCAGATGGACGAGGAAGATCCGGATATCGATTAAGGCTGCTTGAGTCGCGTATAGCTGCTAACATCCCTCTTTATGAAGGCCAGCGCCTCGACTCGTGCGTGGCTCGCCAAGCTTCTGATTTTGAGCGCAGTGGCGATCGTGGCGGTGCTCATGATCGGCTGGTACACCTGCTTCCGGGCGTTCGTCATTGCTTCCGGATCGATGGAAAGCACCCTGGTCCCAGGAGATCGCATTTTGGTGGATCGGATCAGCACCTTCCTGGGGGCGCCCGTTCACCGCGGCGACATTGTCGCTTACCGGTGGCCTCTCGATCGAAACATGAGATACGTGCACCGGGTTGTCGGCCTCCCGGGAGACCGGCTAAAGATCGTAAACAAGCGGTTGTATCGCGACGGCGCAGAAGTGACTGAGCCCTACGCGCAACACACGAGCACCTTGTTAGACTCGTACCGCGACAATTTTCCGAACGTGCCGAACTTCCCGCTGCGCGAGCCGGCAATGGACATGCTGGATCGTCAACGTCGAAGTGGTAGTGCCGGCGGACCGCTACTTCGTGATGGGCGACAATCGCGACGATGCGGCCGACAGCCGCTATTTCGGCTTCATCCAACACAGCGATATTGTTGGCCGGCCAATCGTGATTTACGGCTCAAGCGATCCGAAAAGGGCCTGGAAGGCCCCGCGCTAAGGCGCTTCTACCCTCGCGTAACGAATCGGAAAAACAGCGCCGGCTTGGCGACGGGTTCGGCCTTCGCCGTCAACGCCGTCAACTGGTGCGCGCTCAGAGGCGTGAATTCACGTGCCAGCTGTACGTTCTGTTCCAACTGCTGAATGGAATCGCACCCGATAATGACGGTGCTTACCGGCAGCGAGAGCGTGAAATACATGGCCTCGCGCATGTCGAGGGTGCCGGGCTGGGTGGCGATCACCGCGCCTTCCCAGGAATGCTGCTGCGCTTCCAGAGGCGGCGGCGTCCAACTGGAAAGCAGGCGGCTGCGGCCGGGAATCTTCATGCCAATGATCCCCATTTTCTTCTCGACGGCCAGCGGAAGAAGCGATTCCATGAAGCTGAAGTGGTGCGCATCGGCGGCGTTCAACGCCATCAGGATGGTGTCGAACGGATAGCGGCGAATGCCCTCGGCCAACGCATCGGGGCGGAAATGGCCGGTGAGTCCTAAATTGCGGACGATCTTCTGCTCGTGCGCCTGCCGAAGGGCTTCCATGGCGCCGCCCTTGGCGAAAACGGCTTCGACATCTTCCATCAGTCCGATATCGTGCAACTGCCAGAGGTCGAGGTGATCGGTCTGCAGGAGCTTGAGCGATTCCTCCAGCATGCGCAGGGAGCCGTCGCGCGTCCGCTCCTTGGTCTTGCTCGCGAGGAATGCCTCGGAGCGGCGCCCGCGCATGACCTGGCCGATATACCGTTCGCTCCAGCGCTGCGGTCCGCCATAGATGGAAGAAGTATCGATGTAGTTGACGCCCAGATCGAGCGCCCGCTCCACAATCGGCACCGCTACGCCATCGTTGTTGGCGTGTTCCAAAGCTGCCTGGCCGCCCAGGCTGAAGATTCCTACCTTGTATCCGGTTTGCCCCAAATTGCGGGTCGGCATGGCCGGCTCCGTGGGGGGTTTGGGTGGAGTTTGGGCAGTCGCGGTATGCCCGAGAAGACCAGCCGCTGCCGTACCGCCGAGCTTCAGGAAGGTGCGGCGGCCGGCGCCACTCGATGACTTCTTCATACGGAGATTATAGCGGGCGGCGCGAGGCTGCGAACCCCTGATGTCGCGGCCGGGGGCGAGCTTCACTCGCCTGGGCAAGCTGAAGCATGCCCCACGAGCACCAGCCTAATTGGCAGCTCTCACCTACCCGAATGACCGATGTGCCGGAATACCTCGGCGCGGCATCCTGAAAGCATAGGAGATTTCAATAGTGAACGAATTAACGGCTCTTTCGACAGAATTGGCTGACATAGTGGGGAAGGTGGGGAAATCGGTGGTGGCCGTGGATGGCCGCCCGCGGTACGGGTCGAGCGGAGTATTCTGGCGCCCGGGCATTATCGTAACGGCCGAACATACCATCCGGCGCGAGGAAGATATCACGATCGCGCTGCCGGATGGCGCCACGACATCCGCGACGGTGGCCGGCAGCGATCCGGGCACCGACATCGCGGTGCTGAAAGTGGAGGGGCACGCGGGGGACACGCCCACGGTGGCTGCCGGCGATCCGGTGCCCGGCAATCTGGCTCTCTCAATCGGCCGCTCGCCCGATTCCGGCGTGAATGCGACCATGGGGATCGTCAGCGCGGTGAGCGGTTCATGGCGCACTTGGCGCGGCGGCCGGCTCGACCGCTACATTCGCCTTGACCTTACGATGTACCCGGCATCCTCTGGCGGACTAGTGGTGAATACCAAGGGCGAGGCGATCGGCATTGCCACTTCGGCGCTGTCGCGCATCGCCGGCCTCGCCATTCCGGCCTCCACGGTGGATCGCGTGGTGGACGAAATTCTCTCGCGTGGGCACGTGGCGCGCGGGTACCTGGGGGTGGGGTTGCAACCGGTGGAACTGCCGGATCATCAGAAAGGTCTGATCGTGTTGTCGCTCGAACCGGATGGACCGGCGGCGAAGGCTGGTGTGCTGATTGGCGACGTGGTGATCTCGCTCGGCGGCACGGCGGTCACCGATACGGACGATATCCAGGGCGTGCTCGAACGGCACGCTGTCGGGCAGACCATCAAGGCGGGAGTGGTGCGCGGCGGAAACGGTCTCTTCGTCGACGTGGTGATTGGGGAGCGGCCCCGGAGGAACTGACATGCGGGAATTCGGAGAGATTGCCGAACGCTTGCGGCGTTCGACGGTGCAGGTGTTCTCCTCTGGCCACGACGGCGGCGGCTCGGGAACGATCTGGAGTTCCGACGGCCGGATCGTAACGAATTCGCACGTAGCTCGCGCCGAAAAAGCGGAGGTAGTGCTGTGGGACGGACGGAAGCTGGAGGCGCGCCTGGTCTCGCGCGATGGACGCCGCGATCTGGCCGAGTTGAAGGTGGCGGAGTCGGGATTGACGGCGGCCATCGCGGGCGATTCCGATGCGCTGCGCCCCGGTGAATTGGTGATCGCCATCGGCAGCCCGCTAGGATTCGCGGGCGCGTTGTCGACGGGGGTGGTGCACTCGGTGGGCCCGATTTCCGGCATGGGCCGCGAACGGTGGGTCGGCGCCAGCGTTCGGCTGGCCCCCGTCAACTCCGGCGGTCCGCTGGCCGACGCTCGTGGGCGCGTGATCGGCATCAATACGGCGATCGTCAACGGACTGGGGGTCGCGGTGCCGTCGAACGCCGCGGTCGACTTCGTGTGGCGGGGCGCGCGGCCATCGCTCGGCGTGACGCTCCAGCCTTCGCCTTACGGAATGCAGATCGTGTCGGTCGACCCAAGCGGTGCGGCAGCCGCTGCGTCGCTGCGTCCGGGCGACATTCTGGTGGGGACGCACGAGCGTCTATTGGAGATGCTCGATTCCGGGCAGGACACGCTACGGCTGCCGTTTTTCCGCGGCGATACGGCGCGTTTGCGCGAAGTGTTCGTGCGGGTAGCGCCGCGGCGGGCGGAGGCGGCGTGATTCGGCTAGCGATCGCGGCGGAATCCGCGGTCGTACGGGCCGGGTTGGAAGCGCTGGTAGCTTCGCACCCCGGTATCGAATTGGCGGGCGCCTATCCGGACCTCAGTGCGATTGAGGCGCTGCGTCCGGATGTGGTGCTCGCCGCTTTTTCGCTGGAAGAATTATCGCCACCCAACGACGGCCACAATCCGGCGGTGGTTCTGCTGACCAACGAACGGCATCCGGCGTGGACGCAGGAGGCGATCCGCCTGGGGGTACGCGCTCTGCTATCGCGGGATGCATCGGCGGCGGAGATTCTGGCCGCGGTGGAAGCTGCCGCGATCGGGATGGCGCTGGTAGATCCGCGGGAACTGGAGACTCTGCTGTCGTCCAACACATCGGCGCCGGTGCTGTCGGAGGGCCCTACACTGACGGCGCGCGAACTGGACGTGCTGCGCATGATGGCGGAAGGGGCGGCCAATAAGGCGATCGCATGGAAGCTGGGGATCTCCGATCACACGGTGAAATTCCACGTGGCGTCGATTCTAGGAAAGCTGAATGCCGGCAGCCGCACGGAGGCGGTCACGATCGGGGTGCGCAAGGGGTTGATACTCCTGTAGGGGGAGGAACGCTCGCTGGCCCGCAAGGCACCGCTCCCTCGCGGTCGCGGCTCATTATGGCTTGCTGTTTCAACCGGGGGAGAATGAGCCGCGCGCGCAAGCAAGCGGTGCCTCAATGCGAGCTCCGCTCGCCTGGGCAAGCTGAAGCATACCCCACGTGGGACGATTTCCGCATCCTGACGAGCGCCATCCGCGTATACCGAGGTATGCGGTTCGCGAAGCTAATGTTGGCGCTGGCGTCCGTGGCCGTGGCCCAGGACCAACCCGCCTATACGTTTGGCACGACGGTGGTGGAGTTGTCCGCGTTGGAAGGCCGCGTCTACTTTCTGAAGGCTGGCACGCAGAAGTTGCCGAACTTCTCCCACATGCGTCCGGCAGGCGCCATCTATACCACCATGCTGAATGTCTGGCCGCAGCAGTTCTCCGAAGGCTTCCCCAATATTTCGGACCGCTTCGAATGGTTCGGAATCGCATACTCCGGCAGGTTCTGGATTGAAGACGGCGGCGATTACCGCTTCAGTCTGCTATCGGACGACGGGGCAAAGCTGAAGATCGACGACAGACTGGTCATCGACAATGACGGCGTGCACGGGGCGATCGCGACGAGCGCCGCCGCGACCCTGTCGCGCGGGATGCACCGGATTACGGTCGACTATTTCCAGGGTCCGCGTTTCACGGTTGCGCTGGTACTGGCGGTGGCGCACCCCGGAAGTCCCTGGCGTCTTTTCAACACCAGCGAGTTCAAACCGCCGAGCGACCCGACGCAGTGGGAGGAAGGTAAAATCTCGGCAATCAAACCGCAGACCATCGGCATCAAGTAGGCCGTCAGCCGTTCGGCCCTTCCATTTTGTACTCTTTGAAATCGTCGAGGACCGCTTTTTCCATGGCACGGGCAGCCTTGAACAGCCATCCCGCGGGGCGCTTCTTTAAGTCGGCGAGGAGCGTTTTGGCCTTGCCGGTGCCCAGGTGAATATTGGCCGTTTCCCAGCCCATGGCTTGCAAGAGGCGCATTTCATCGCGCTCTTTTGGAAGGGCTGAAAGTTCGATGCGCGAGCAGTCGGGCGCCAGGCGGCGAACGATCCAGCGCTTCTGCAGGCGGACGAACGGATCGCGGCAGCGGATGGCTTCGTCCAGCATCTCCTGGTAGTGAATCGGCGCCGTGCCTTTGCCTTTTTCGGCCCACAGGCAGGCCGAGGGTGCGAGCGCCTTGGCTTCCCGCGCCACCGAGCCTCCGCGCCATTCGGCCAGCGCCACGAAACGCTGCCTTCCCAGGCTGCCCAGGCCGGCCACGCGATGGGCCGCGCGCCAGCGCATGCCACGCTCGGGCATCATGTGATCGAAAGCCTTATTGGCGGTCGCCGGGCCTGGTTCGCGAGATTCTTGCAGCGCATGCAACTTGGCCCAATACGCTTCCGGGTCGTGCAGCCGCGCGGTGGCCATTTGGCGCAGCGCCGTATGGTGCTCCGCCAGGACGAACGGCCGTCCACCGGCTTCCAGCGACTCCCGATAGCCATTGAGAATGGCGCCGATGCCGGCCTTCTGGTCACACGTCATTTCGGCCATGAGCGCACTGGTCGCGAGGCGAATCAAATCGATGGTATAGGGCAGGTGCCAGACTTCATCGAAGTCGTTGATGCCCCAGATGAGGCGGCCTTCGATATCGCGCCAGGTGCCGAAGTTCTCCACGTGGAGATCGCCCACGGCCAGCACGCGGGGGGCGCGGGCGGCATCGCCGCAGACATCCGCCCAGATCTGCGCCCAGCGGTAAAACGTGGCACGCAGAAACGGGAACGGGGCCGTGCGCATCTGTTCGTGCTTGAACTCCAGATCGGGTTGGATAATCTGCAGGTGCCTGCCGAGCCAGGCTTCGTACTTTTCAGTAGCTTTCCGGATGTTCATAAGATCAACCTGTTGCGGGCGTTAGCATCCATTTCAGCACACCTTTCGGCTCCGGCCCGATGCGCTCGCAATCCACGCGCATGAGGGCCGCTTTTTTCATGTCCACCATAAGCCCCGGACTGGCGAGCAGAAAAGCGGCGAGTGAGCTCATCAGCGGCTCATGGCTGGCCAGCAGGATGGCGGACTCCTCGGGATGTTTGCGGATCTGCTCCCAGGTGTCGTAGGGCGAAGCCTCGGGCAGGAGTTCGCGGATCTTCACAACTTTGCCGCGATAAAGCAAGGCCTCGGCGGCGATTTCGGCCGTCTCGATGGCGCGGCGGTAGGGGCTGGAAAGGATGAGGCTGGGAGCGACGTCTGCGGCGCGGGCGCGCGCTAGTACGCGGCGGAGTTTGTCGCGGCCTTCGGGGGTCAATGCGCGATCGGAATCGGGCGTGCTGTTCTCGGCGATGCCGTGGCGGAGCAAATAAATCTGCAACAGCCATTCTACATCGGGCGGGCGGAAAGGCCTACCTTACCATCGGCGGCTGGATCGCTCCAGCAGCAGTACGCGGGCGTCGGCCGCGGATCGCGGAGTCCGCCCAATAGGCATTAACTTAAGGGATCGCTCAAATCCTGAGAAGGGGCCCGTTTTTCCCATCCCACTCCATGCCCCCTATCGTCGTCAGCTTAAACCCACGCGCCCTGCGCGTTACGCTCTCGGTGACCGTGCGGGATTGGCGATATTTGCTCGCTCGACACGACAAACTCAGCCAGTCCTTGAGCATTTTGCAGCCCCGGGTCGGCCGAGAGCACAAGATCGACTATAATAGGGGAGTCCTCCCGCGTCCCAAAGGCCCTACCCAATGCGACGCATGTGTGCCCTCTTACTCTGCCCCTATCTCTCGTTTGCCGCAGCGCAGTTGAACCTTACCGCGCTCCCAGGAGCCTTCCCTTACAGCTACGCCGCCCTCGACGAAGCCGGCAACATCTACCTCGCCGGATCTACCAACAGCGCGATCCCATTGGTGAATCCCATTCAATCGACGGTGAGCACCGGCAATTGCTCGGACGAGGCCGCCAACTCGTTAAATCCTTGCCCAACGGCATTCGTAGCCAAGCTCGATCCCACCGGCTCGAAGATTCTCTACTCCACCTACCTGGGCGCCACCCAGCAATATGCTGCATCCGGTCTGGCCGTGGACGCCGCCGGCAACGCGTACATCTCCGGTACGGCGTCCGCGCCCAGTCCGATCACTCAGTCGGGCGGGCAGGCGTTCCTGTTCAAAGTGAATCGCACCGGGTCCGCGCTGGTCTATAATCTCTCCATTAGAGCGGCCACCGCCGGCAGTGCCGTGGCCGTCGACTCCTCGGGCAACGCCTACTTCGCCGGCGCCAGTCTCGACGCCAACTTCCCCACGCTCCATTCCACACTGACTGTCCCGCTGCCGCAGAACTTTTTCGTCACGCATGATGGCGGCGCGACCTGGCAAACCATCAGCGGCATCCCCGCGCAGGCCATCAACTCGCTGGCCATCGACCCTACCCACACCTCTACCCTCTACGCCGCCACCACTTCCGGCCTCTATAAGTCGCTCGACGCGGGCACGACGTGGACTCAATTGCTTCCCGCCGCTACCACCGCGGGCCAAATCCTGCTCGACCCGGCTAACCCCGCGACACTCTACGTCCTTTATGGCCCCGCTACTCAGGCCACGCAGTTCGCCAAGTCGACCGACGGCGGCGCCACGTGGCAGAATCTCACCTCCGCGCTACCGCCACCATGGGTGCCGGGAATTCCGCTCAACATCGGAACCATCGCGCTCGATCCCGAGAATTCGCAGACCGTGTGGATGTCTATCGCGATGGTCGGCTCGCCATCGGTCTTCATGAGCAGCGATGGCGGCCTGCATTGGCAGGACGTTCACGACTTCCAGGCGTTCTTCGTGGCGACAGCCGCGAATCCTGGCTCAACCGGAAGCAACGTCTTCGTCGACCCCACGAATTCCTCGCGCATTTACTCCTGCTGCACCAATACGCTCGGCGCGCAGGCGCATGGCGTATTCCGCTCCGACGATAGCGGCAAGACATGGACAGCCGGCAGTGCGGGATTCAGCAACCCGCCGGTTCTCGATCCGGCGACCCCGACCACGTTGTACGCACCGGGCAACGCGCTCGGCGTCAGCACCGACGAAGGCCAAACTTGGACTACTCTTCCGCAGTCTCCACTCGCGCCCAACGGCATTGCCGGCAATCTGGCTGTCGATCCGTCGGGCGGGCTGTACCAGATCTTCGACTACGGCACGCTGCTCAAAAGCAAGGACGGCGGCAACACGTGGACTGCGGTCACCGGCCCCTGGGTGCACAGCGCCAACATTCTGGCGCTCGACCCCGTCAGCCCAAGCACCACATTTTACGTCAGCAGTCTGGCGCCGGCCCCGCAGCACGCCTTCCTTGCCAAGCTCGATCCCGGGGGCGCGTATCTGTGGGCCACGGTGTTTGGCGGCTCGCTCGGCGACGAAGCCCAAGCCGTTGCCGTGGATGCCGCCGGCAACCCGTACGTCGCCGGACTAACTACCTCCATCGATTTCCCGACGCTCAACGCGTTTCAATCCACCACGCACAGCGAGCCCGCCGGGGCGCATAGCTCCGCGTTCGTCTCGCGTTTCGGCGCCGATGGCCAGTTGGTCTACTCGTCGTATCTCGGCGGCAGTTTCGACCATACGGTGACAGGTATTGGAGTAGACGCGACCGGCAACGCGTATGTCGCGGGCTTCACCGCGTCGGCCGATTTCCCGACCGTGGAACCGCTCCAGGCCACACAGGGGTTCGGGCTTTCCACGGGGTTCGTTTCCAAGGTGAATCCCAGCGGAGGCGCGCTGGTCTATTCGACATACGTGGGCGGCTCCGACCAATGGGCCATGAGCACCGTTTCCGCCGTCGCGCTCACCTCGCAAGGCGGCGTATGGCTCACGGGCACTAGCAGCAGCATGGCACTGCCGCTGGTGCAGGCCCTTCAGCCGAGCAATACGGGCGGCCGATTTCTGGCCGAAATCGACCCCACCGGCGCAAGCTGGGATTTCTCCACGTACATCGACCGGAATATTCTCGCGATGGCGCCCCTCACTAGCGGCAATTTATGGCTGGCCCCCACCGGATTCACCGGCATGCTTGATTTCGGACCGCCGCCGACTACGCCCACGGGCGTGCCGCTGATTTTGAGCGTGTATAACGCGGCCAGCTACCATCTCTCCGACACCGTCGCGCCCGGCGAAGCGGTCGCCATTTTCGGCGAGGAACTCGCAGGCGCCGCGCAACAGGCGCAATCGTACCCGCTGCCGCCGTCGCTGGGAGGAGTGTCGGTGACCATGGGAGGAATCGCCGCGCCGCTCTACTACGTGTCTCCGGGGCAGATCAATTTCCAGGTCCCGTATGGCGTGCCGCTGGGCAGCACGACGCTGGCAGTCACGCGCGGCAGCCAGTCGGGACAGCGAGCTTTGCAGGTTGCCGCCGGCGCCCCGGGAATTTTCACCGCGGCGGGCGACGGCAGCAGCAACGATGCCCTGGTCGTGCACACATCTGACTACTCGCGCGTCACCCAGGCCAGCCCCGTGAAGGCCGGCGAATACCTCGCGATGTTCTGCACGGGCCTCGGCGTCACCAACCCGCCAGCTGTTGAGGGCCAACCGGCGCAACCTGCGCAGATTCTTCCCGGGTATTTTTTTGTGGATGTCAATTCGAGGGAAGCCATGCCGTCCTACGCTGGCCTAGCTCCAGGTTATGCGGGGCTCTACCAGGTGAATTTTCAGCTGCCGGCCGACCAGGAGTCTGGCATGACGGTGGTGAGTTTCTACTCCAGCAGCGGCCAGAGTCAACTGGTACCGCTCTGGGTGCAGTAGGCCGGTGGCAAGCTGACATGTAACTTCCTTTTGCCCCAGCAGCGTTACGCATCCGCCATCGTCGCCATGACAAATCGCGAGTAATCCGCTGGCGGGTCGCTTAAGCTTAGGTTAGCGGGTCCGTCCCACTAACCGCTTAACGCACCAGCTTGAGAATCATCCCGGTATCGGTCGCCATCCACAGATGATCGTCATCCGATGCGGCGAGAATGGTGGCGGTAGCTTCCGCGTGGTAGTCGACGGGGATCGGCGTCCAATGCTCGAAATCTTTGCTGGTCAGCACCTGCACCTTGTCGGGAATCACGCCGCGCAATTTACCGCGCACGGCGGTGCCCGACAGGTATGCCGTGCCGTCGGACGCCAACCAGATGTCCGTGACGTCGAGCTTGGCGTCGCGGAAGACGGTGTGCGTTTTCCCGCCGGGCCACTCGATGCCGTAGACTTCGCTGGGATAGCGGAACGTCTCGCTATACTGCATCAGCTCCAAGCCCTTGCCATCCGGCGAGAAGCGAACGCGGGCGATAATTCCGAATAACGACGCCGCCGCTGCGGCCCAGTTGCCTCCGCCATCCGAGGTAGTCAATGTGAAGGAGAGGTGCGGTGTCTCACGCTGCCGCAGTGCGGTGTCGGGGTCCATCCAATTGGGCAAGGGCGCCTCGAACCGGCGCGGCGGGATGTTCCACCCGGTGATCAATCCGTTGCGCGGGGTCGCAAAGGCGATCCAGGTGTAGGAGCTGTAGTTGATATCTTCGCTATCCTCCGGCGTGGCCGCGCCCAGAGCGGTCCAGGTCTGGCCTCCGTCGAGCGTCTCAAGGGCGGTTTTTTTCGGTCCGATTGCCCAACCGTGCTTTTCATCCAGGAAGTAGACGCGGAAGATATCGGTAGGCAGCTTGGGAAGTTTGGTCCAACTCCTGCCGGCCTCGACCGTCTGCCATAGACCTTTTGTGGTCACCAGCCATCCCAGATTCTCGTTCAGAAAAAACAGGGACACGGGAGGTTCCTTTAACGGCACCGTCTGCCAGTTGAGGCCGCCATCGGCAGTTACCACCGAGCTCGGCTCTTCCCGTTTTCCCTCGCGGAGGACGCCTACTGCCACGCCGCGGCGGGCCGACGGAAACTGCATGTCACAGATGATGAAGCTGGATTTCGGGTGGTCGTAAAAGTACTGGATTTGCCACTGTTGCGCGGCCACCGGCACGACACCGGCCGCCAGGAGACACAGCCCGATAATCGGCCGAGCCAGGAGTGAATTCACACTGGCTCCTATTGTTTCATCGAAAGCGGACCGGAGGAAAGCACCAGTTCGACGTGATTGGCGGTCTCGACGGCGGTGGGCGCCATGCGCGCCAGCACCAGCACGCAGCCGATCTGCTCACCCACGGTAGTCAGCACTTCCATTTCGCCGCCGGTATGCTGATGCGGCATGCGGTGCTGGACGTTCATCACGCCCACCACGCGATTGCGGGCAATCAACGGGGCGGAAAGGAAAGCTTCGAAGGTATCTTCTTCCAGTTCGCCGAATTTCTTGAATCGGGGATCCTTGTAGGCATCGCGCGAAATGGCGAGCAGGCGGCGTTCGCGCGCCACCCATCCGGTGAGGCCCTCATTGGAGCGCATGCGCACCTTGCCGATGGTGGAAGGATGCGGCGTGTTGGAGGCGCACAGCACCAGATCTTCGCCGTCCAGGAGATAGACCAGGCAGGAATCGCACTGCGTAAACTCGACTACCAGCGACACCACGCCCTGGAGCACTTCCTGCAGGCTCAACTCGCGCACCATGAAGCGGCTGATCTTCTGAAACAGGCGCAGTTGCTGCTCGGTCCGTTGCAGGCGCAGTTCAAGATCCTTAGCTTTCGGCACGATCCTATTATAGCTTTGGCCTCGGGCGCCTCCGCCCACTCAAGTAAAATGCTCCATTAATGAAGGACTCGGTGCTCCAGTGGCTCCTGAATGGCGATCCGGCCATCCGGTGGCAAACCATGCGCGGCCTGAAGGGCTCGGCCGGCCGGACTGTGCGGCGAGAACAGCAGCGGGTTGCCACGGAAGGCTGGGGAGCGCAGCTTTTGAAGCTGCAGGATGCGGACGGCCGCTGGGCAGGAGGAGACTACACTCCCAAGTGGACGTCCACCACCTACACGCTGCTTTTGCCGCGTGCCATGGGCCTGCCGGCGCGGCATCCGCAAGCGCTGCGTGCCTGCCAGGTGCTCCTCGATTCGGGCTTCTGGACGGATGGCGGTATCAATTTTTATGCGCACCGCAGGGAGCGCAGCGAGACGTGCATTTCGAGCATGGTGCTGGCACTGGTCTGCTGGTTTCAACTGGAAGATGCCCGTGTCGACCGTTTGGCGGAGCACGTTCTTGGCCGGCAAATGGCGGATGGCGGGTGGAACTGCCGCTTCACGGGAGGCTACGGCGGCGCCACTCACGGCTCGTTTCACACCACCATTTTGGCGCTGGAGGCGTTGCTGGAGTATGAGCGATTGCGGCCTGATCGTGCGCAGGCCGTGCGGGAGGCGCAGGCGCACGGACGGGAATTTCTGCTGGTGCATCGGCTTTTCAGGTCGCACCGCACCGGGGCAGTGGTGAAGGCGGCGATGACACGGCTGGCCTTCCCTCCGCAATGGCACTTCGACATTCTGCGAGGGCTGGAGTATTTTCGCGCCAGCGGCGCGCGGTGGGACGATCGCCTCTCGGACGCGCTGGAGCTGGTGGAGAAGAAGCGGACGGCGGAGGGTTTGTGGCTGCTGGAGAATATCTATGCGGGCCAGATATTCTTTGTCATGGAAACGAAGGGGCGCGAGAGCCGCTGGAATACGCTGCGGGCTTTGCGGGTGCGGAAGTGGGCTGAGACTCAAGGCTGATGTGGCGCGGACTTCAGTCTGCAGGGTCGAGATTCATCTCAACCCTGCAAGCTGAAACCTGCGCTACTGGAGGGCTTGGGATAGGGCGGCGGCGGCTACGGGCGTCATCAGCTTATAGCCATCGGGGTTGGGGTGGAGTCCGTCGCGGGAGATTCCGGGTTTCAATAAGCCTGCATTATCGACGAGAGCTGAAAAATAGTCGGCGTAGACGGCGTGTGCCCTGGCGGCGTAGGCTTCGATCCAGGCGTTGAGCTTCAAGATGTCGGCGGGCGGGCGGCCTTCGCTCATTTTGTTGGGACCATAGTCGGCTATGGGCGTGATGGAGCAGAGGACGACCTTGATGCCATGCGCCTGGGCGAGCTCAGTCATGGCCTGGAGGTTCTCTTCAATCATGGTGGGTGTTTCGGGCCCGGTGTTGCGTGAGATGTCGTTGGTGCCGGCGAGAATGATGACGGCGGCGGGTTTCAAGCCGATGACATCGGGAAACATGCGGACGAGCATCTGCGGCGTGGTTTGCCCGCCGATGCCGCGGTTGACGTAGGGCTTGCCGGGGAACGATTCCTCGAGATGCCAGCCGATGGTGATGGAATCGCCCATGAAGACAACGCGCTTCGGGTCAAAGGGCTGCTTCTTGAGCTCCTCATTGGCAGCGTAAAACTGGCCAAGCTGATTCCAGTCGTCCAGTTGGCTCGCCAGGCGCTGAATGGCCCCGGGCAGGCAGCACTGCGTTTTGGGGCTCTTGAACTCGTCGACCGTCTGGGCGTGGGCCCCCAATCCCAGCAACAAGGCTGTCATCAATAGGGGGCACGACTTCTTTGGCATGATTGGCACTCTCCGCCAAAGATTATAAATCAGGTGCAGGCCTGAAAATCGGCGGTCACAAAAGAGTGAACTTTTTATTGGCATGCTTCTGAGTCACTTAGGTGGGCGAAGGAGGCAGGCGCTAAGAGAGCGATTGATACCGTGAGATCGGCTCAAAAGGACTGACTCCATCATGAAATCGCTTTCTACCTGGGCGCTAACGGCGCTGATCGCCGCTGCGCCGATGCTACGAGCCCAAACCTTAGTCGACTTGAAAACGCAGAGTAAGAGCATCGATTTCTCGGCTGCAAGTTCCACCAAACCCTTCCAAACAGGGACCACGCTGCCAGCGACCTGTACCGTGGGCGCGGCGTACTTCAATACGGCCGCGCCGGCGGGAAAGAACCTGTACGGATGTACAAGTGCGAATATGTGGACGCCGTTAGGGTCTAGCCTGCTGTTCGGAGGCGGCGCGGTGAGCGCGGGCGATTGCGCGCAGTTCGATAGCGCCGGAAACATTGTGGACGCAGGCGGCCCGTGTGGCTCGCCGAAGGCAGTAACCATGGCGAGTCCGTTCACGGCGGCGGGCTCGCTGATGGTGTCCGCGGGCCCGGGGCGCGTGGGTGTCGCGAGCTCGTGCACCAACAGCGGGGGGACGCTGGCCTGTCCCGGTGGGTTTGCGGGATATGTAACCTGGCCGGCCGGGTCGGGCAGTAATACGCGGCAGATCCTGTCGCCGGCGGGCGCATTCACAAACAGCTTTAACTACACATGGGCGGACGCCGTACCGTCGGCGGCGACTCTGATGAAAATCGGAACGCCGTCATCCGGGACAGCGACCTTGGGACCGGCCATTCCCGACACGGACTATGTAACGCCAGCCGGTACAGGCACGCTGCAAAATAAGACGTTCGACGGCACCAGCTTATTCAGCAGTTACTTACCGTGGGCGCAGATTTCGACACCGGCTGCGCCGGCTGCGGGCTATCTGCGGGTGTATGCGAAGACCGCTGGTGGCGTGTGCTCGGTGAATTCAGCGGGCACGGAGATCTGCGGAGGGGCGGGGCTGAGCGATCCGGGGGGCAGCGGGGTGGTGGTGGAGACATCTCCGGGAGTGATGGCGGATCGGACGATTAGTGCAGGGTCTAGTAACATCGCGGTGACTAACGGCAATGGGGCGGGCGGGAATCCGACGATAGACATCGGGCCGGCAGTCGACTTCAGCGGTAAGTCGACGGTTCCCGTGCAGGTGGGGACGATGGCGGCGATACCAGTGGCCTGTACCGCCGGGCAATTGTATTTTGCCAGCGATGGAGTGCCGGGGCGGCAGTTACAGAGTTGCAGCGCGGCGAATACGTGGACGGCGGAGGCGTACGCGCAAGGCGCGAGTCTGCCGGCCACGTGCTCGGTGGGGCAGACCTTTTTTAACACAGGCGCACCGGTTGGACGGAACTTATATCTTTGCTCCGGTGCGAATTCCTGGGCCGAGCTGACGGGCCCGATCGGTTCCGTATTCGGCCGTACGGGAGCTATCACGGCGCAAAGCGGAGACTATACGTATGCGCAGATCGCGAATACGCCGAGCGCGCTACCGCCGAACGGAACAGCGTCCGGTGATTTGAGCGGGTCTTATCCGGACCCGGTGGTGTCGCAGGTGAACGGGGCAGCGATTCCGGCGTCGGGAGTGCTAAAGGCGAACGGCAGTCACCAGATCATAGCGGCGATGGCGGGAGTGGATTACATGGGGACAGGTACACCCGTGCAGGCTTCGCAAATGCCTGGGCTGATCGGGGACTGCTTCACGTCCGCCGGCGGAGTCACCACCACGTGTACGAAGACGAATGGGACGGCGTTTGCGGCCAGCGCGACCATCGACGCTACCAATGCAGGCAATATCTCATCGGGGACACTCAGCGCGGCCCGCTTGCCCGGTACGGCGATGCAGACCAATCAAACAAACATCGTCAGCGCCGGGACGCAGGACTTTCACGCGGCGGCGCACACTTTGCCGATGGTTACCGGTACGTCGGCCAATCTACCGGTAACTTGTACCGTGGGTGAAGTCTATTTCGCCACCAATGCGACGGCGGGCGCGAATCAGTTCTATTGTACGGCGACCAATGTCTGGACTCAGCAGGTGGGGGGTATCTCGAGCGTCTTTGGACGAACGGGCGTGGTGACCGCGCAGGCCGGCGACTATAGCTACGCGCAGATATCGAACACTCCAACAGCGCTGCCGCCAGCCGGCGCGGCGTCGGGGGATTTGAGCGGATCTTACCCAAGCCCAACGGTGGCGCAAGTCAACGGAGCGGCGATTCCGACGAGCGGCATGCTGAAGGGCAACGCCAGCGGACAGATCGTAGCGGCAGTTTCGGGCACAGACTATGACTCACCGCTGACATTTTCGGGCGCACTGAGCCGCAGTAGCAATGCGGTCACTTGTACCGGCGCCTCCGGGACGTCGACAGGCTGCCTGAGCAGTTCGGACTGGACGACTTTCAATAACAAACAGAACGCGCTAACTAATCCGGTGACAGGGACGGGCACGACCGGAGCAGTGGCCAAGTTCACGGCGGGTGGGATGCTGGGCAACGCCGGGGCCTCCGATATCGTCAACCTATTCTCGGGCTGCAGCGGGACGCAGTATTTGGGCGCGGATGGGGCTTGTCACACGAGTTCGGGCGGAGGCGGCGGAAGCGGATACGTCTCGCTGGCGACGGGGGCGGGTGCGCCATCGATTAACTGCTCGGCGCCATCGTCATCGAACCTGGCGGTTTACTTAGATACTACTAATAACGACGAATGGTGGTGCTCTGCCACTACTAGCTGGAAGAAGACACTAAGCGTCACCGGCAGCGGACCTTACCAGGCAACGGGGGCGACCGGCGCTGTGCCGAGCGCACCGGCGGGTGGGACGGTGACCTGCTACTTCGACAGCACTCTCAATACTCAGGTGTGTCTGGACTCATCGGGAAACGCATGGCAGATGGTGAAGGAGTCTACGGTAGCGGGGGTGCAGAAGCGAAGCTGCGATATTTCGGTGGGAGACACGTCATCCTCAAGCGTTGTCACCAACGCGCAGTTGGGGCCCCAGAAGCACAGTTGTAAGATCCCTTCCACGGCCACGGTGCTGGAGGTCGATATCGAGTCGGACACCGGCTCCCCAAGCGCGATCGTGGGGCGGCGGCGGTGCACAGACTGGGCGGGCGGAACGTGCTCGACGGAGAGCGTCGCGAATCTGGTGTCGAGTGCTGTCGCGGTTTCATCGGGATTCCTGGGCTGCTCGAATACCGGGGGCACGGCCGGGATCGACGGCGGAACGACGTGCTCGGCGACGCTGCAAAATGCCGGTCTCAATGGCGGGGATTGGATCGAACTGGTGAGCGGGACGGCCGGCGGGGCGGCGCGACTGGTCACGATTCACGTGATCTATACGGTGAACTAAGATGCTCAAGTTACTTTTGGCGGTGGCGGGTTGCGCGGGGTTGGGTGATGTTCCATTGGCGGCGCTTCAGGTGCGAATTCCCGGACCAGGCGGGGAAGGCGCGACGTCGTCTGTCGGGTGCACGCCGGCAAGCGGCTATTCCTATTGCCGGCAACTGACGGTGAACGGGTCGCAGGTTGGCGGGTCGACGCTGACTAACTTTGGCGTGCTGGTGAATGCCACTTTGGGCGGGTCACGCATTCAGAACTCGAACTGCTACGACGCGATCTTTACCTCCGACTCTGGCGGGACTACTCTAATTCCTTGGGAAATGGAAGAGTGCACGCAGGGCACAGGCGCAATCGTCGCCTGGGTGGGGTTGAGCAGCGTTTCGTCTTCGGCCAATACCGTCTTCTATATCAGTTACAACAACAGTTCGGTCTCGACAGCACAGAACACCGGCAGTTACGCGCCGTGCAACGTTTGGGATTCCAGCTACGCGCGAGTATTTCATCTCGGTAACGGCTCCACTTTGAGCTTGAACGACTCCACTTGCAGTCCTCATAACCTCACGAACAACGGATTGACGGCGGGAGTCGGCCAGGTCGACGGCGGGGCTGTGGGAACTGGCTCGTACGCCAGCGGCCCCGATACAGGGCTGCCCAGCGGCGGTAGCGCCCGTACGATAGAGGCATGGTTCAATATTTCGAGCTTTTCGAACGCGCATGACCTATTTCAGTTTGGAACATATTCGAACCACGAGTTTCAGAACGTCGCTGTTGCCGGCAACGAATTTGAGTGGTTCGGGGATAGTGACGACTTTACCGTGTCCACCACGTTTACCGCGAGCACGTGGTACTACTTTGCCGGGACCTACGACGGCACTGCCACCGCCACGGCGTACATCAACAACACCAGTTTGGGTACCCACTCGATGTTGTGGAATACGGTGTTGGGAGGGACTTTCTATCTTGGCGCGGATAGTGTCGGAGGGGCTCAAAAGCTTTCAGGAACCATCGACGAATTCCGCATCTCTTCTGTTAACCGAAGCCCCGGCTATCTGACGGCGCAGTATAACCAAATGAAAGCCAGCAGCACCTTCTTGACAGTAGGGAGTGAATATTAATGAGACGGCTCTTAGTCGCATTGTTCCTGAGTCTCGCGTGCGCCGCGCAGACGGTTTACCTTCGCACATCCCCCGGCGGCAACGTAATCGCGAACGCCACTTGGAACGGCACGACGTACCAGATCACCACGCAGTTTCCCCACGGTCATTCGGCGGGGAATATCGTCCTCGATTGGAGTGTGTGCACCAATGCCTCATCGAGCACTCTCAACGCCTCGACGGTGAACGGAATCCGCAGAGTCGCCAGCGTGGTGGACTCCTACAATTACACGATCACGACGACGAGTGGGGGCAATATCGCGAACTCCGGGCCGATGATTTCGTGCGGCTCGGGTAACAACGCCAACGAAGGCCTGCTGACGGAGTATACGCTTGGCAGCCAGCCGCTCGGCTTCCTCGACGGCCCCACGGGCCCAAACTTCCGGCAACTGGCGCTCTCCACTTCCAACAGCAACGTCGCGACGGGACTGGCGAATACCGGCAGTTGCCCTGGCGATGGGGTGTGTGTGAGTGGCGGTGTGGTTACGATCACCACCACTTATCCGCACGGAGTGCAGGTCACGAGCCCTGGCGGAAAGCAGGAGTACTTTGCCATCTGGGGGACGACGAGCAACGCGCTGAACACCGGCGGCACGTATGCCAGCTCCTCGCTCCCTGGAGTGAAAGGGGCGTCCTACGCGGTCACAGGGGCCACGACCTACACGTTCACGGCAGCCGCTCCGTCCGGACTCGCGAACGGCGACTACACCACAAATCTCGCGTGCGGAAGCAACGGCTCGGCTTACGACACCGTGAACGGCACGCAGAATTGCGTGGTGGTTAGCCAGCTCGCGTACCGGGCGCAACTCGGGGTGGCGACGGCCACCTACGTGAGTGGAATCTCGGCGTCCGGTACGGCCGGGCAGACCTGCACCGTCACCATTCTCAATTACAGCGGGGGTGGGCAGGCCACCGGAACCGTAGCTCTCACCGGGACCAATACCATCGCGAGCGGAACTCCCATCGCGATCGCGAGCCCGGGCTACGGGTATAATGGCGCTCCCGTAAGCGCCCACAGCGGCTCAGGAACGGCGTCCTGCTCCGGGAATGTGACGAACACCAGCACGGTCAACACCAGCGGCGACAACCCGTATTGGGACGATCTCACGGGCTACATGCCGTCAGACCCGATTTCCTACAAGCACCTATTTGACGGCGGAAACAACCAGGGTGGGGACGAGTTCTATGAATCGTTCAACTCGGCGGCGATGAACTTCCTGGTCGACCAAGAGAACCAGAGTCTTCTGAACATCGTTACCTACTCGATTGACGGCTTGGAACGCGGAATAGGGGTGAATTTCGACAGCAATGAAAACGCAGGGTTCACTACCTCGTTTATCGATGCCAGCTGGGCAATGGCCTGGGATTTTATTGCGGGGTGGCCGTTCTTGTCCCCCGGCGAACAGGCTGCAGCATTGAACAAGACCTACAATGACCTGGGAGACCCGACAGACTTCGCGCAATGCTCGAAGGCCAATGTCAGCATCGGCAACAGTCAGCTTCCGATCGCCAGCGGCGCGACTGGCAGCTTCGGAGCGGGTACGACGGGGAGCAGTTTCCAACTCGGGGTAGGCTTTCCCACATTCAATATCCTAAACAACGTCATTCTTGCAACGGTTTCCGGCAACGCGAGTTATGGGGTTGTGGCTACCTACAACACCGGGACCGGCGCGGGCACCGTGTCGAGCTGGTCGAACGGCTCTCCGTCATCCGGCGGCGCGTATGTCATTTATCAGTCGGCGGTCCTCTCCTCGTTGAGCATGACCTCGCAACTGACCTCCGGGACGGCAACCGCAGGCAGCACTTCATCGGCAACGTTAAACATCGCGGTTTCGACGGGCAATTACGTTGATGACGAGATCTTCTTCCCGACGCTGAACGAACGCGCCTTTATCTCGGCTTACAACACGAGTACGGGGGTGGCAACACTCACTCCTTCCGTTTCGACGCCCCCCGGCGCGGGGACGTTCTATTCGATCAGCCAGACTGCCGCGGTTACCGGCTACAATACGACGTTCACCAGCACTTTCAATCCGGGCGATGCGATCATTATGTACTCGGGTGTCATAGGGAACGCTAGCACCATCGAGCAGGGTGCGAGTTATATTGTCAACATCGCGTCGGCTATCTCGATGTACGTTCTCAATGGGCAAAGCGTCAATCAGGTAGCCTCGACCACCGTTCCACAGGTAGTTACTCCTTTCAAGACGTGGCAATCAACCGACTGCGGTTGGCTATGGAATGCCAACCACGCCTTCGGAGCGCAGGCTGGTAATCCCTACACCTGGCCTCCTAGCGGCGGCGGGAGTTCAGCGTGGAGTGGTAACTCCACACCGGGATTCTTGGCAGTCCCTCGCATGAGCACCGATTTCTTTCTGGCACAGTACGATGCGCGCGCGGTCTTGGACCTGGCGACGGTGGAGGGTTACTGGTGGGACTTTAATTTATCGACGATTTACAATTACGAGGCCGGCATCGGGCACTGGGGGCCAGACTATACCCAGAATGCCGTGCAGGGCGGAACGAAGTTCGCCGTGCAGATATTGAATAACGGACTTACCGGATCTTCGCCTTCCGCGCCTAGCCTAAATCTCGCCGGGAATTGGAGCCAGGCGCCGACGCTCGGCAAAATGTTCCTCGTATTGCCGGATTACAACAGCATCGTTAACGGAGTGTCGTGTCCCACTCCCGCCATGTACGGCTCAGCGCCTGGGCTCTATTGTCCGACCTCGGTGGGGGCTACCGGATGGGGCACGGATGGCGCCTTCCTATTTGCTCCGGCCTCGCAATCGGCGCAATTCTACCGGAACTTTCTGGAGGGCATGACCTGCCAGACTTCATGGTGCTGGGGACAAACATATGGGACATCGACAGCGACGGCTTCTCTGATGGCGAATAAGCCGACGATCGGTTCGACAGATTTCACGACGCAGCCGATGCAGCAACTATTCGGGAAGACCGATTACGCCACAGCAGCGAGTCTTACGGGCTGGAACTACGGCCCGAAGTGGGCTGGGTACGTGGCCATCTCGCGCACTACGTGGAGTAAATACAATAGCTCGTCTACGCTGAAGTCCGGAGGGCTCTTGATGTTTCAGGAGCGCTCTTACGCCGGGGATTACGACTGCAATATGTTTGGCCACCTGTCGTTTTATCAGGTGGGAGCTTTGCTGGGCAGCGACATGGTGAGCCAGAACTCGGACAACTGCGCATTTGGAGACAACTCCGATTACACAGTAGTGGGGGACGAGTTGCAGTTTGGCGGCTCACGGGCCAACGTTCTCGATCAGCCGCCCGGACCGGGAACGACGATCCCGCCTGCGACTTCCCTGATGGCGATCACCGCTTGGTCCTCGGCGAACCACGGCTCATGGGCAACCGCCTACGGCGATCAGAATTCGCAGTATATGAGAGCGTGCGGAGACGAGAGCGGGGGATACTCCCCGGCCGTGACCTTCAATTACGATCTGCATTGCGTCGACGAGTTGAAACCCACCGGCGGCGATCACTTCATCATCGATTCGCGGTTCGTCAGCACGACAACCTCGCAGCAAATCGCGACGCACATTCACTATCCGCAGAACGGCCAACCCGCCAGTGTCAGCGGCAACGCGGCGGCTTACGCCGAAGGCCACACCACCTGCCCCGGCAGCCACGGGTGCACCGGGCTGAACAGCGACCGCTGGGTTCAGGAGTTGGAGAGCGGCACGGCAGATGGGTATGCCGCCGATCCAGCTCCGAATTTCGGACTGGTCAGCAACTTCCTTTCACCCTCGAGCATTTTCGTGAACTGGGACTGCCCTGGCGGAGCCGAATGCAATTCCGGATCGACCTACACAGGCGGCGCCGGAGATACGGACCGAATCACAATTTGCGCGGGTGCGGGGTCGTGCAGCTCTTCCGCAAACCTGTTGGAGTCGTTCACGGTCCACAAAGTCGCCGGGAGCCTGACGGATACGAACCTGAGCACGAGCGCGATCAGTACCGCGGACGGCGATTGGTTCGGCGCGCAGATGTACGGCGCGAATTCCTGCGCGGTGGTGATGGAGGCGCGCGGCGGAGTGCCCCACGCGGCGATGAGCAGCTTTACGCCGGAGTCCTCCAGTGGAGTCTGCGGCAGTAATGTGCAGTATCTTTTCGGCGGCTTGGCGCCTGGCTCATACAACGTCACAGTGGGCGGCAACACGGTTACCGGTTCTCCGTTCACGGTATCCGCAGGCGACAGCTCGATCGAGTTCACCAGCGTGGGAGGCACGGTCAGCCTCTATGGCGGCGGGGGGAACTCAAGTTCCAGTATCTCGGGACAGATCACGATAGGCGGAAGCGTGATCGTTCACTGACGGCGGTGGCGAACGTGGGCCGTGCATAATGGGAACATGCTGCCCAGAGCCAGCGTGCTCATGTTGACCTACAATCGGCCGCAATTCATCGGGAATGCGATCGAGAGCATTCTGGCGCAGCGATTTCAGGAATGGGAACTACTTGTGGTGCATGACGGCCCCAATGAGGAGATCCCGCCGGTCATGGAAGAATGGCGGAAGCGCGACGGCCGCATTCTTTACTTCCATCGCGCAGTTTCCGGCAACATCGCCGAGGCGTCCAACTTTGGGTTATCTCATGCCCGGGGCGAATATATCGCCGTGCTCGACGACGACGACGATTGGGCCGACGCGGGCAAGCTCACGAAGCAGGTCGGGTTCCTGGACAGCCATGGCGATCACTGCTGCTGTGGAGGCGGCGTGATTGTGATCGATTCGGCCGGGCGGGAGCAGATGCGGTATCTCAAGCCGGAGCAGGACGAGCAGATCAAGCGGCGCGCCTTGATGGCCAATCCGCTGGCGCACTCTACGACGATGTATCGGCGGGAAGCGGCGCTCCGGGCCGGCGGCTACGACGAAGGCTTAGCGGGATTTCAAGACTGGGATCTGTGGTTGAAGCTGGGGAAATCGGGGAAGCTGTACAATTTCCCGGAGTATTTTCTGCATTACCGGGTGTGGCAGGGCAGCGGTTCCTTTCACCAATCGAAGGGAAACACGGAATCGTCGTTGCGCATTACGAGGCGGTATCGCCACGACTATGCCGGATTTGCCATCGCTTATCCCATGGCACTGCTTTACCACGCCTACGCGCATATGCCCGCCTCGTTCCAGAGCGCCTCTTATTCCTCGCTCTCACGACTCAAGAAATCCCTCTTTTCGCATCGGCCAAATGCAAAGCGGGCATAGCTTAGGCCGATTCCCAACCATAACGAAAACAATACTCACCACAGAGGCACGGAGACACGGAGAAAAACAAAGTAAAAGGCTAACCGGAGGCCACAGAGGTGGCGGAGAGCACGGAGAGGCAAGGTTCCTGGGTCTCTGCGTTCTAGTAGCTTCCGTTCGGGATAACCATCGCCGCGCGAGGATTCCGGCCGTCAGTGGGACATGGTGCTTGGATAGCAGACACCCCTCGTCCGTTTACGATAAAATGAGCCGAGCCGATGTTACCCGTCGCTATTTTGGCGGGGGGACTTGCCACACGCCTGCGCCCCTTGACCGAGACTATACCTAAATCGCTTGTCGAAATTAACGGCGAGCCGTTTCTCTGGCATCAATTGCGCCTTTTGTGCGAGAACGGCGTCAGCCGCGTGGTGCTATGCCTCAGTTATCTGGGCGAACAGGTACGGGATTCGGTCGGCGACGGACACGATTTCGGGTTGCACATCGACTACTCTTTCGACGGTTCCGTTCTGCTGGGGACAGCGGGAGCGCTGAAGCGCGCGCTGCCGCTGTTGGGCGACAGCTTCCTCGTGCTGTACGGCGATTCCTATTTGCCCATCGACCTGGGCGCGGTGGAGACGGCATTTCGCGCCAGCGGCAAAGCCGGGCTGATGTCGGTGTATTCGAACGAAGGCCAGTGGGACACAAGCAACGTGGAATTCGCGGATGGACGAATCGTGGCGTACGATAAGAAGCTGCGCACGGAGCGAATGCGGTACATCGATTACGGACTGGGAGCATTTCACGCCTCGGCATTCAATCGAGTGCCGGCCGAAAAGCCGTGGGACCTGGCTGTCTTGTACCAGGATCTGCAGAAAGCGGGAGAACTGGCCGCATTCGAAGCGCCGCACCGCTTTTACGAAATCGGATCGTTCCGCGGAATCGAAGAGTTGAGCTCGTATCTGAGACAAGGATGACAATCGGCATGAGTTTCTCCCGACAGTTTCTTACCGAAGCGAAGCAGGTGATCGACGGCCTGGATGTGGATGCCATCGATCGAGTGGTCGCCATCCTCGCGGAGACACGAAGCTCCGGAGGCCGGTTATTCATCCTGGGGGTGGGTGGAAGCGCCGCGAATGCGTCGCACGCGGTCAACGATTTCCGCAAGATCGCGGGTATCGAAGCGTACGCTCCCACTGACAACGTCTCCGAACTGACAGCGCGCACCAACGACGAAGGATGGGCCGGCGTTTTCGAATCGTGGCTGAAGGTGAGCCGCTTGAAGCCGGAGGACACGCTGTTGGTGTTCTCTGTGGGCGGCGGCAACCTGGAAAAGAATGTCAGCCCGAATCTGGTGGCGGCCCTTCAATACGCCAAACAGGTGGGCGCGAGAATCACCGGCATTGTGGGACGCGATGGCGGCTATACGGCCACCGTGGCGGATGCCTGCGTGATCGTACCGACGGTAAATCCGGTGCACACCACGCCGCATGCGGAAGCCTTTCAGGCGGTGGTCTGGCACCTGATCGTCTCCCATCCGGCTATTAAGCAGGCCGAGACAAAATGGGAGTCGGTGCGGGCATGAGTTCGGCCCCGCGTGCCGTTTTTCTAGATCGCGATGGGGTTTTGAATCGGGCGATTGTGCGCGACGGCAAGCCTTACCCGCCTGCATCGCCGGCGGAACTCGAAATCGTGGAAGGCGCCGCCGCCGGTCTGGCGAGATTGAAGGACTTGGGATTCCTGCTGTTGGTGGTGACCAATCAACCGGACGTGGCGCGCGGCACGCAGACAATTGAAGCGGTGCGGGCGATACACGATGCGATGCGGCAAGCGCTGCCGCTCGACGAGTTTCTCATCTGTCCGCATGACGACCGGGATGGCTGCCTCTGCCGGAAGCCGGCGCCGGGACTGGTGCTGGAGGCGCAACAGCGATACGGCATCGACCTCTCACGCTCGTTCCTGGTGGGCGACCGCTGGAGAGATATCGACGCCGGACACGCGGCCGGCTGCCGCACGGTCTTTCTCGACCAGAACTATCGCGAGCGGGGACCGTCGGCCCCACCGGATGCCCGTGTCGCATCTCTTTCAGACGCGGTAGATTGGATTGTGCGCAATTCTGAATAGGACGACTATGGTGGCCGTTACCGATTTGAAAATCAAACTCTTCGCCGATGGGGCCGATAAAGCCGCGATGCTCGATCTGTACCGGAACCCTCTGATCAAAGGGTTCACGACCAATCCCACCTTGATGCGGAAGGCCGGAATTGCCGATTACGAGGCCTTTGCGCGTGACATCCTGTCGGAGATCCGCGACCGCCCAATCTCGCTCGAGGTATTCGCCGATGACTTCGAGGAGATGGAGCGGCAGGGCCGGCTCATCGCCTCCTGGGGCCCGAACGTTTACGTCAAAATTCCCGTTACCAATACTAAACGCGAACCGGCAACCGAATTAATCCACCGGCTTTCGCATGAAGGCGTGCGATTGAACATCACCGCGATCCTGACGCTCGAGCAGGTTCGCTGTGTGGCAGCGGCGCTGGCGGGCGGTGCGCCATCCAACGTATCGGTATTCGCGGGACGTATCGCCGATACCGGCCACGATCCGGTGCCGCTGATGGCGAAGGCGGTCGAAATGGTGTCCGTCCATCCGGGCATGGAGTTGATCTGGGCCAGCCCGCGCGAACTGCTCAACATTTTTCAGGCCGATTCCATCGGGTGCCATATCATCACGGCGACACCAGACGTCCTGCAAAAGCTCGCCCTCGTGGGGAAAGACCTGGACGAATATTCGCTCGACACGGTGAAGATGTTTCACACCGATGCGACGAAGTCCGGGTTCAAAGTTTAGGCTATCGTTTCGTGCCGATCTCTCTGCCGCGCCACGCTGAGCTCTGGTTTCCCGGCTATCTGCGCAATCGTCTGACAAGCCGGCGACTGCCAAGGGGAGGGCGCGTGTGGGTGGCGATTACCGATCACTGGGAGCCCTATTGGAAGCGTCCTTCCGATCAAGTCGCTTCCGAGCGGTTGTCCGTCTGGGTGAAACACTGGCCGGAGATCGCCCGGCGCCACAGCGATTCCACCGGCCGTCCGCCGCAGTACACGTTCTTCTACCCCCAGGAGGAATACCGGCCGCAGTTTCTGGACGCGCTGGCGGAAATGAAACGCGCGGGCGTCGCCGATGTCGACATCCACATCCATCACGATGGCGAAGGGCAGCAGAACTTCGTCGACCGCATGAGCGGCTTTATCGACACGCTGGTAAACCGCCATGGACTGCTGCGGATGGTCAACGGCCGCGCGGTGTTTGGGTTCATCCACGGCAATTGGGCCCTCGACAACTCTCGCCCCGACGGGCGATGTTGCGGGCTGAATAACGAAATCACGCTGCTGCGCGATCTCGGGTGCTACGCCGATTTCACCATGCCGTCCGGGAATTCGCCGACGCAATCGCGCACCATTAACACCATCTATTGGGCTACCGACGATCCTTTGCGCCCGCGTTCTTACGACCATGGAGTCGCGGTGAGAGCCGGCCACCCAGGCAGCGGTGACTTGCTGATGATTCCGGGTCCTTTGGGACTTCGGTGGGCGGGCCGGATGGCGCCGCGCATGGAGGCGGGCGAACTGGCGAGCTACGATCTGCCGACCAGCTATCGCGTGGAGAGGTGGCTCAGTCTGGCGCCACGTATCGGGCGCGATATCTTTCTCAAGCTTTTCACACACGGCGCCCAGGAAAGGCACTCCACGGCGTTGCTGCTGGAAGGCGGCCTGGATCGGTTATTCAGCTCGCTGACGGAAGGGTGCAAGAATCGTGGCTATCAACTGCGGTACGTGTCTGCTTGGGAGATGCGCCAGGCAGTGGATGCCGCCGCCGGCGCGCAATCAGGGTAGGAGGGCGGCGTTCGCTGGACCCGACCAGATCTGTTGCTTCAGAGGCTGGTAGATGTCCTGCAGAAATTGAATGGCGTGTTGTTCCGCGGCAGCGTCGGCGTCCCCATTGAAACCCGTGACCACGCGTACCAGAGCTTCATCGCTACGGCGGTAGCGGATGGAATCGTAGATCAGGTAGACCTTCGAAAGATACTCGTCGGCCGTGACGCGGCGCCAATTCTGGAACCAGTAGAGCACCAGCTTCCGCTGGCCATCCTTTTCCACGATGTAACGGTTGACTGGAATGGGCGCGGGTTCGCCGGGCACCTTAACGGAGATGATGCGCGAACTCTCCTCCGCCCAGCCGTTCGCCGGCAGGCACATCTTGGGGGAATGCGGCGTTACACCCGCGCGTTGCGATTTGAAAAACGCGACGAAAAGTTCGACCTTGGCAGGACCCTGGTAGTCGCGCGTCAGGGTATCGTCGGCTTTGAGCAGCGCTTCCGCGTCCGGGGCGAGCGGATATTCCCGGGCCATGGTCCATTGCCCCAGATTGGTGGCGAAGACTTCGAGGGGCGGCGGCGACGGAATGTGTTCTTTCGTCGGAATGGCGTAGAAGAGGACAATCTCCGCCGCAAGCAACACCGTGACCGCCATCGCGGGCTTAGTCTGCAGGAAAGCGAATGGGGAACGCCCGTCAGGCATGAGACCTCCTGGTGAATCGTGTGAGGAGGCGATGAAATAGCAGCAGAGCCGCGAGTTCGAACATGAAGATCACCCAGCCCTCGAAAGCGTGATAAGCTCCCTCAGCGATTTCCGGCTTGTACTCCGTCAGAATGCCGGTAAGGGTAATGCGGGCGGCGTTGCAAGCGATGGCAATCGGTACCGTAGCGAGCAGCAGGGCAATCTTCACCCATTTTCGGGTTTCGTACAACCGGCCATATGCGACGGACAAGAACGTCAAAGAGAGAAGCGAACGAATGCCGCTGCACGCCTCCACCACGTCGAGCGAATGCTGATCGGGAAGGGTGAGGACATTGCCATCCTGCGATACCGGAATCCCTAAAGTGTCCAAACCGAATGCGGCCAGATTGGTCGCCAGGTTCTGCAGCGGAATAGTCATCCGCTGATAGACGTAAAGCGGGATCGGGACCATGAACAAGAGCAGAATGATCGGAAGCAGCAACGCGCGGACTACCGCGGTTCCGGCAATCGTCCAGACAACCCCCACCATGGTCACGATCAAAGCAGTTCGCGATAGCACCGAAAGGGCTCCCAAAAGCCCGAGCAACATCTGCAAAAAGCCCCACCCCACCAGGACAAGGGCCGGCCAGCACGGTTTCACGGGAGCTTCGAGAATACGCGCCCGGTCCAGCCAGATTACGTAGCCGGCGACCAGCGGCACGAAGAACGCGTAGCCCATGTTCTCGTCGTTGATCCACTGCGCCACCAGATCGGACAATACGGGTAAGAATAAGAGGATTACCAGCGCCAGAAAGAACAGGATTGCGGGTACCGGCAGTTCCAATTTGGAAGAGACAGTGGCCGGAACAGCCCCGCCCTCCGCGGCTGCGGGAGACACAGACATACCCGAATCCATACGCCCTTTCAGTCTACTACAGCTGCATTTAAGGGCCGCTCCCTTGCGGTCGCGGCTCAGTAACGGCTCGGCCGCGCCTCCGTAACGGTTGCCGGCGGCTTGCGTTGCTTGACACAATTCCCGAGGCACGTCAGACTGTGAATTCGGCTTTTCGGGGGAAAATTGCGAGCATTCGTAACCGGCGCGGCCGGCTTCATCGGGAGTACTCTTGCCGACCGTTTGCTGGCGGACGGCCATGAGGTAGTGGGGTTCGATAACTTCTCCACCGGGCAGGAGGAGTTTGTCGCCGGAGCTTTACTAAATCCGCGCTACCGCATGGTACGCGCCGATTTACTCGACTTAGACGCCGTGCGGACGGCCATGGCGGGAAGCGAGGTAATCTTTCATCTGGCCGCCAATGCCGACGTTCGCTTCGGCACCGATCATCCGCGCCGCGATTTGGAGCAGAATACCATCGCCACCTGGAACGTTCTGGAAGCCATGCGAGCCCAGGGAGCCCGCCGCATAGCCTTCTCTTCGACGGGCTCGGTCTACGGGGAAGCTACCATCATTCCCACTCCCGAAGATTGCCCCTTCCCGATACAGACTTCGCTCTACGGCGCTTCCAAGGTGGCCGCCGAGGGGCTTATCCAGGCGTACTGCGAAGGCTTCGGGATGCAAGCTTGCATCTTCCGCTTCGTCTCCATCATGGGCGAACGTTACACCCATGGGCACGTATTCGATTTCTATAAACAGCTGCTCGAACACCCCGGCGACTTGCACGTGCTCGGCGATGGGAACCAGAGGAAATCGTACTTGTACGTGCAGGATTGCGTGGATGCCATTCTGCTGGCGCTGGAGCGCGCCTCGACGCCGGTTTCCATCTTCAATCTGGGCACCGACGAATACTGCCGCGTGACGGACTCCATTCACTGGATCTGCGAACGGCTGGGACTCGATCCGACACTGCACTTTGCCGGCGGAGATCGCGGCTGGATCGGCGACAATCCTTTCATTTTCCTGGACTGCAGCCGTATGCGCGCTCTCGGATGGCTCCCCAAGCTCACGATTCAGCAGCAGGTCGTGCAAACGGTGGAATACCTGCAGGCGAACCAGCACATTCTGTCGGCGCGGTAGATTGGTCCACTTAAACGGCCATTGGCTCTGACTCAAGCGGGCCCAGGGGACCCGCGCGGGTTTGGCCATTTTCGTGGGACATGCTTCAGCTTGTCAGGCGGGCCCAGGGGGCCCGGCGGCGCGCCTAGGGTCTCAAATGGGGGCTTTTTAGCAGCGCGAGAGGCGCATGCAAATTCCTCGGCGCTGGTATTAGCAGGGCAAGCTGAAGCATGCCCCACGTCTCACCCTCTGCTAGACTTGCTTTTTAATGCCTAAAGCATCGCTATTGGAGTGTAGCCTCTGTAAACAGACCTACGACGCCGGTCAGGTCGCCAATCTGTGCAGCTGCGGAGGTCCGCTGCTGGTCCGTTTCGATCTCGCGACTATCCGTCATCGATGGCTGCGCCGCGACGTGCCGCACGGCCCCGCCAACATGTGGCGTTATGCGCCCGTGCTGCCGCCGTCCGACGCATCGATCGTGTCGCTGGGTGAGGGCTGGACACCGCTGCTGCGCACGCGCCGGCTGGGATCGCAAATCGGCGCCGAGTCGCTGTGGGTGAAAGACGAAGGGCTGAATCCGACCGGCTCCTTCAAGGCGCGCGGACTGTCATGCGCGGTGTCGATGTGCATCGAGCTCGGCATCAAGAAGGTGGCCATCCCTTCGGCCGGCAATGCGGCCAGCGCCATGGCGGCATACGCGGCGGCGGCGGGGATTGAGGCGCACATCTTCATGCCGCTCGACGTACCGCAGGCCAATTATCTGGAGTGCAAAGCGTATGGCGCGCACGTAACGCTGGTGGACGGGCTCATCAGCGATTGCGGCCGCATGGTGGCGGAACGCGGACCGGCGGAAGGCTGGTTCGACGTAAGCACGCTCAAGGAGCCCTACCGCATCGAAGGAAAGAAGACCATGGGTTACGAGGTGGCGGAGCAGATGGGTTGGGAACTGCCCGACGCCATTTTCTACCCCACCGGCGGCGGCGTGGGCATGATCGGGATGTGGAAGGCCTTCGACGAAATGGACAAGCTGGGCTGGATCGGCTCGCGGCGTCCTAAAATGATCGCCGTGCAGGCGGAAGGCTGCCAGCCCATCGTGCGCGCGTTTGAAGCGGGCCAGACGAGCAGCCGGTTTTATGAGCAGGCCCACACAGTCGCCGCTGGTCTGCGAGTTCCCAAGCCGCTCGGCGACGTTCTCACGCTGCAGGCGGTGCGTGAGAGCGGCGGCACCGCGGTCGCCGTCGGCGACGACGAGATGCTGACGGCCGGAGTGCAATTAGCGTCCACTGAAGGGATCTACGCGGCTCCCGAGGGCGCGGCGTGCGTAGCGGGATTGCAGAAACTCCTGGCTTCGGGATTTCTGAAAAGCACGGACCGTATCGTGCTGTACAATACCGGCTCGGGATTGAAGTACCCCGAAGCTTACTCCACGCGCTTTCCACGAACCGCTTCCAGCGAGCAGGATAAACTGGGCGGACTGATCACCCCGCGATGAAGGATCTGGCTCTGCAAGGGCTCGACGCAGTGGCACGCGGCGGCGTGACGTATGCCGACGTACGCGCCATCGACGCGCGCGAGCGGGATGTTACCACCAAGAACGGTAAGGCCGGCCATGTTTCCAGCTCCGAATCGCAGGGCATCGGGATCCGCGTGCTGGCGTTCGGGTGCTGGGGCTTCGCTGCTTCGAGCGACGTGTCGAAGGAAGGCATCGAAGCGGCCGCCGCATTGGCGCTGGAGATCGCGCGCGCCGGTACGGCCGCGAAGAAGCACGACGTGGTGCTGGCGCCCGAAGAGAAATACGAGGCCACGTGGGTTTCGCCCTGCGCCATCGATCCTTTCACGATTCCGGTGGACCGCAATCTCGCCACGCTGCTTGCCATCGACACAGAACTGCGCCGCGACCCGGCCATCAGCCTGGCGGAAGCGTCGATGCACTTCGCGCGCGAGCGGCAAGTTTTCGCGTCCACGCTCGGCAGCCTGATAGACCAGACCCGCACCACCAGCGGCGCGGGATTCTCGGCGCTCTGCTACAAGAACGGCGAGATCCAGAAGCGCTCGTACCCCAATTCCTTCGGCGGGCAATTCCAGTTGCAGGGGTACGAGCTGATCGACGAGCTCGAACTGGTGAGGCATGCGCCGCGCATCGCTGAGGAAGCGATCGCGCTGCACTCCGCCGATCAGTGCCCGGAAGGCGCGTTCGACCTGATCCTCGACAGCTCGCAGCTCGGCCTGCAGATTCACGAATCGATCGGCCACCCCATCGAGCTCGATCGCGTGCTGGGCACGGAGGCCAACTACGCCGGCATGAGCTTCCTTACGCTAGACCAGTTGCGGCGCTTGCGTTACGGGTCGGACATCGTCAACGTGGTGTGCGATGCGCGCTTGGAACATGGTCCGGGCCTGGGCACTTTCGCTTTCGATGATGAGGGCGTGCCGGCGCAGCTCACGGATATTATCCGCGCGGGAGAATTCACCGGGTACATGACGTCGCGGGAGACGGCCGCGGCGGTGGGCGAGGCACGCTCCAACGGGTGCATGCGCGCCGACGGCTGGGCGCGGTTGCCGTTGATCCGCATGACGAATGTGAGTCTCAAACCGGGCGAGCAGTCGATCGAGGAAGTTTTCGGCGTCGACCACGCCATTTACATGGAGACCAACCGGAGCTGGTCGATCGACGATAAGCGCTACAACTTCCAATTTGGGTGCGAGATTGCTTGGGAGATGCGCGGCGGCAAGCGCGTGCGTATGCTGAAGAATCCCAGCTACAGCGGGATTTCGACGGAGTTCTGGAATGCCTGCGCGGCTATCGCCGGCCCGGAGCACTGGACGCTCTGGGGCGTGCCGAATTGCGGTAAAGGACAGCCGGAACAGGTAATGGGGACGGGCCATGGCGCCAGCCCCGCGCGTTTCCGGCAGATCAAAGTGGGGAGCGCGTATGCGGGTTGACGCGGCCGCCGTGCGCGACGAGGTGGTGCGCGCCGCGCACTCCCTGGGGGTGGCGGAAGTGGAAGTGATCCTCTCCGCGTCCCACCAGGCGCTCACCCGTTTCGCCAACAACGCGATCCACCAGAACGTCGCCGAGAGCTCGTCTCACCTTTCGGTGCGCGCGCGCATCGAGGGCCGCACCGCGCGCGCGTCCACCAATCGGCTCGACCCGGACGGCATTCGCGACGCAGTGGAGCAGGCCATCGCCATCACGCGCCTGACGGAGCCCGACGAGGAATCGCTGCCCATGGCCGAACCGGCGGAATACCAGGCGGTGGACCGCTGGAGTGAGGCGACCGCGCAAGTCACGCCGGCGGAGCGGGCGCGCGCCGTGGCGGAGGCGATCGCGGCGGTAGAATCGGCCGGCCAGACCGCGGCGGGAATCTATTCCACCGACGCCACCGAGTACACGTTGCTCAACTCCCGCGGAGTCGAAGCGCACTATCGCGAGACGATGGCGCGATTTTCGATTACCGCCATGGGCGCGGGCAGTTCGGGATGGGCGAAGGCCAGCGCTTGCGACCATCGCGACCTCGATCCGGTCGCTTTGGCGGCTTCAGCCGCGCGCAAGGCCTCGCTATCCGCCGCGCCGCGCGAGTTGCCGCCCGGCCGATATACCGTGATTCTCGAACCCGCAGCGGTGCTCGATCTGGCCGGCCAGATGTTCGGCGATTTCAGCGCCACGGCCATTCGCGACGGCCGCAGCTTTTTGAACGACCGGATCGGGAGGCAGATTTTCGGCTCCAACATCACGATTCGCGACGATGCGGGGCATCCGCTGCAGGCGGGAGCTCCCTTCGATGGCGAAGGCGTTCCTCGACGACGGCTGGTGCTGGTGGAAAACGGGGTAGTGCGCGATATCGCTTACTGCCGTCAGGCCGCCGCGCAGGCTGGGGTGATGCCTACCGGCCACGGATTCCCGCTGCCCAACGAGTACGGCGAAGCGCCCGTGAATATCGTAATTGCCGGCGGCGATACCAGCGTCGAGCAGATGGTGGCCGCCACCGAGCGCAGTATTCTGGTGACGCGTCTCTGGTACATCCGCGAAGTCGATCCTTACGGGAAAACTTACACTGGCATGACTCGCGACGGCACGTTCCTGGTGGAGGGCGGCGAGGTGACCGCGGGGGTCCGCAATTTCCGCTTCAATCAGGGATTGATGGAAATGCTGTCGAACGTAGTGGACCTCGGGCCGGCGGTGCGCGCGTCGGGCGAGGAGACTTTCGATATGGTGGCGCCGGCCATGCGGATACACGACTTCAATTTCACGGAAGTGACGCGTTTCTGATTGTGGCGCGGGCTTCAGCCTGCTGGGTAGAGACGACTCATCTCGACCCGACGCGCCACGTCGGTCACAGGAGCCGGTCGAGCAGCAATGTCTCAAAGCTCCCGACCCGCTCGAAAACGGCATCGTTTGTAATCAGACCCGTCACTTGGGCGTAAACAGCCGTCGCAGCCAGGAGCGCATCCGGAGTCCGCAAACGATGGAGGGCGCGCATACGCGCCGCCATGTCTGCGATCTCCAGGTTGGGCGCGATCCACTCCAAATTGGGATAGGTGGACAGCAATCCATAGAACTCGTCCACCCGCTGTTGGTCGGAATCGCGATACGGTACCACAAGCAGTTCCGTCATCGTGACAGTCGACGTCACTGCTAGTGAGTCGTGGTGCGCGAGCCATGCGAAAACCGGGTCGGTAGTGGGAAGGTACTTGGGATTGGCCTCGGTCTGGTAGATGAAAACGCTCGTGTCGAGAGCAATTTTCCGGTGGCGCCGTAAAAAGCTACGGAGAACCTCTAATCCCAACTATCGCGTTCCTTTTCCAGATAGTCGGCAGGATAAATGCCACGGCCCAGCCCTCGAATCGCCGCGCGATACGATTTTGGCTTTTGCAGCACAATTACTCGATCGCCTTGCACTACTACCACCAGTTTGTCGCCAGCCTTTACGCCCAGCGCCTCGCGAGCTTCGCGCGGGATTACGATCTGGTTCTTCGTCGATATTGTCACTTCCGCCATCGCTTTACATTCTACCAGAAAGTAAAGCGATCATCTACTCCTGCCGTAACGCGACCGCCGGATCGACGCGTGCGCCGCGGCGGGCGGGAATCAACGCGGCGATCACCGCCACCATCGCCAAGAGTGCGACCGCGCCCGCGTAGGCGTGCCAATCCGTCGCTTTCACCTCGAACAACAGATCCTGCAGGAAGCGCGTCAACCCGTAGGCGCCCACGAGCCCCAGCGCGATGCCGGCGGCGATCAGCGCGCCGGCCTGCCTCAGCACCAGACTCACGATGGCACGCGGGGGCGCGCCCAACGCCACACGAATTCCCAACTCGGAAAGCCGCTGGCTGACCGAATAGGTCAGCACGCCATAAATTCCCACGATTGCCAGCGCCACCGCGACACCAGCGAAGATCAGCAGCAGCAGCGTCTGAAAGCGGCGCCGCGCCACAGCCTCGTCGATAATCTCGTCCATGGTCCGCACGTTGGTCACCGGCTGATCCTTGTCGATGGCCCAAGCCTCGCGCGTGATGGCATTCACCAGCGCGCGCGGATCGCCGGCGGAGCGCACCGCGAAGTCGGCAAGATGTACGGGGTAGAGATTGGTCTGCCCGCCGCAGAGATAGACCTCGGGCTTGATCAGCCCGTCCTTACCTTTGCGCCGGATGTCGTTAACCACGCCGACAATCGAAATGCGTGGCGCGTTGGGAGAGCGTTGCATGGTATGGCCGATCGGGTCGCGGTCCTCCAGTAGTTGGTGGGAGAACGCCTGGTTCACCACCGCGACGGGCGTGCTGTCGGCGGTATCCTGCCCGGTGAGCGTGCGGCCGCGCAGCAGCGGAATGCCCAGCGTTTCGAAATATCCCGGGCTTACCGCCTGAAAATCGGGCGAATACTCGTTCTCCATGTCGCCATCCACAAAGATGCCGGACGACCATCCGCCGCGCATGGGCAGACGGTTGGCGGTCGCCACTGCCACCACGCCAGGCAGGGAGCGCACACGGTCCTCGATCTTTTGGAAAAACTGCAGGCGCGCCTGCGCGTCGGGATAATGCAGGTCCGGCAGGTTGATGTTCATGGCGATTACGTGGTCGGTCTGGAAACCGAGGTTCACGCCCATGAGCGTGCTGAAGCTGCGCAGCAGCAGTCCAGCGCCCACCAGCAGAATCAAGGAGAGCGACACTTCGGCAATGGTCAACGCGGTGCGCCAGCGGACTTGGGATGTGCCGCCGGTTCCGCGGGCCGCTGTCTTGAGGGCCTCTACGGGCTTCACCTGTGAGGCCTGCCACGCCGGCGCCATTCCGAAGATCAGGGCGGTGGTCAATGCAATTGCGGCCGCAACGGCGAAGACGCGCCAGTCCATACCGGCGTTTTCGATGCGCGGAATATCGGGCGGCGCCATGGCGGTGAGAGCGAGCATCAGCAGCCGACCCGTCACGATTCCAGCGACGCATCCGGCGGCGGCGATTACCAGGCTCTCCGTCATCAGCTGACGCATGAGCGGCAGCCGTCCGGCGCCCAGCGCCATCCTGACGCTCGATTCGTGCCGGCGGCCGGCGGCGCGCACCATCAGCAGATTGGCGACGTTGACGCAGGCGATCAGCACGATCAATCCGGAAGCGCCCAGCAGCGCCCAGAGCGAGTGGCTTACGTCGCTGGCGAGGTCGTCTCGCAGGGTCGCGATGGCGGGGCGGAGGTTGCCGTTGGTGGCCGGGTACTGTTTTGCCAGGCCCGCCCAAGTTGTACCGAGGGCAGCGCGGGCGGCCGCCAGGGAAACGCCCGGCTTGAGCCGCGCCACTACGTTCACGTCATGATCGCCGCGGTTGGCCAGCTGTTCGCGCGGGTAGGAGGCGGTGAGATACACTTCCGTGGGAGTGTCGACTCCGAGCTTGGGTGGCGACTGGAAACCGGCGGGCAGGACGCCGACGATCCGGTACGGTTTGCCATCGAGCAGAACCGGGTGGCCGACTGCCTCCGCGGCCGCGCCCATGCGCTGTTGCCAGAACTCGTGCGAGACGATCGCGACCGGGTCGGCGCCGGGCCGGTCTTCCTCCTGCAGAAAGGTTCGGCCCTCCACGGGCAACACTTCGAGAACGGAAAAGTAGTTCCAGGTGACGGATTCTCCTGAGATGCGCTGCGGCGTTCCCATACCGGTGAGGTTCACGGGAGAAGAATCGTAGGACGCGAGATCCTCAAATGCCCCGGAGGCGCGGTAGTCCGCGATATTGGCGACGGCCACGGTAGTCCGCTGGCTTCCTCCTGCTGTGCCTACCGGCGTTCCACTACTGCTGAATCGTTGGTCCTTGTGAATGGTCTCTTCCCAGAGCGAAATCAGCCGTTCCGAGTGTGGGTAGGGCAGCGGCCGCAGCATCACGGCGTTGACGGCGCTGAAAATCGCCGTGTTGATGCCCAGCCCGAGCGCCAGCGTGAGCACGGTGATCGCCGCGAAGCCCGGCGCCTTAAACAGCATGCGGATTCCGTGCCGCAGATCTTGCCAGAAGCGTTCCCACATAGTCCACCCCCAGAGTGCGGAAATTTGATCCTGATAAACGGCCGCATTGCCGAACTGACGGCGTGCGGCGAATCCCGCGTCGTCTGGCGCGAGCCCCGCGTGGTGCAATTTGCGCGCGCGCAGTTCCACATGAAGCTTCATTTCCTCGCGAAGCGCGAGAGTTTCGGAGTCGCGGCGGAAGAAGGCGGCGATGCGGCGCGGAAGTTTCATGGCGCTATACCGGTTGTAAAATCGCCGCGATGGCCTGGCTGACGCGCGCGTAGCGGTCCAGCTCGCGGGCGAGCTGCTTACGGCCTTCGGCGGTGAGGCCGTAGTAGCGGGCGCGGCGATTTTCCTCCGTCTTGCCCCAATCGCCCGCGATCCAATCCTTGAGCAGCATGCGCTGCAGCGCCGGATAGAGCGATCCTTCTTCCACCTGCAGGACGCCGCTCGATGTCTCCAGAATGAATTCGGCGATGGCGAAGCCGTGCAGCGGCTTGTTACGCGCCAGGGTCTTCAAAATGAGCATTTCGAGCGTTCCCGGCGGGATTTCTTCGCGTCTGGCGGCTGACATAGACTATCTATGTTACCTCAGACGAAGCGGGTGTCAAGAACGTTAGGTTTAAAATCAAAATAGTGCTCGCCGGTTTCGACCCCCTCGTCGCGGAATGGTTTACCACGCGTTTCGGCGCCCCTACCGAACCGCAATTGCGTGGATGGCCGGAGATTGCGCAAGGCCACGACGTTCTGATCTCCGCCCCCACGGGGTCCGGCAAAACCCTCGCCGCCTTCCTAACGGCGATCGACAGCCTGGTACGGCGCACGCGCCTGGGGCCGCTGCCCGATCGCACGGAGATCGTCTACGTCTCGCCGCTCAAGGCGCTTAGCAACGACGTTCACAAGAATCTCGAAGTTCCGCTGGCCGAGATTTCCGCGCTGGCGCGCGAGCGTGGCGTGGAACTGGCGCCCATTCGCGCCGCGCTGCGCACCGGCGACACTCCGCAAGCCGACCGCCAGCGCATGACGCGCAATCGGCCGCATATTCTGGTCACCACGCCGGAATCGCTCTTCATCCTGATGACCGCAACAAGGCCCCGCGAGATGCTGAGCGGCGTGCGAACTCTGATCGTGGACGAAATCCACGCGATCGCTGACGATAAGCGCGGCGCGCACCTTGCCTTGACGCTGGCGCGGCTGGACCGGCTGGTGGAACAGAACGGCTGCCCCAAACCGCAGCGCATCGGCCTCTCCGCCACGGTGAAACCGATCGAGGATGTCGCGGCGTTCTTGAGCGACGATGCGCGTGCCATCGACGTGGGTCATAAGCGAGCTATGGAAATCGCGGTCGAGGTGCCGCGCGACGAGCTCGGCGCAGTCGCGGCCAACGAAATGTGGGACGAAATCTACGACCGCACGGCCGATCTGATCCGCGCGAATCGCACCACCCTGGTGTTCGTCAACACGCGGCGCTTGTCGGAGCGGGTGGCCCATCATCTCGCCGAGCGTTTGGGCGAAAACGCCGTCCTGCCGCACCACGGAAGCCTGTCGCGCCAGCTGCGCCTGGACGCCGAGGCGCGATTGAAGGCCGGCGAACTGCGCGCCGTGGTGGCGACGGCTTCGCTCGAGCTGGGGATCGATATCGGCAGCGTCGACCTGGTTTGCCAGATCGGATCGCCGCGGTCGATCGCGGTGGCACTGCAGCGCATCGGCCGCGCCGGGCATTGGGTGGGCGCGCTGCCCAAAGGCCGGGTGTTCGCCACCACGCGCGACGAACTGATCGAATGTGCCGCGCTGGTGCGGGCGATCCACCGCGGCGAGCTAGACCGTCTCGATCTGCCGCGCAATTCGCTCGATATTCTGGCGCAGCAGATCGTGGCCGCCTGCGCTTGCGAGGATTTCGCCGAGGACGAGCTGTTCGCGCTCATACGCCGCGCCTGGAGCTATCGCACGCTGGAGCGCGCGGCGTTCGATCAGGTAGTCGAAATGCTGTCCGAGGGCATCGCGACGGCTCGCGGGCGCGCCGGCGCGTACCTGCATCGCGACGCCGTCAATCGCGTGGTGCGCGGCCGCCGCGGCGCGCGGCTGACGGCAATCACGTCGGGCGGCGCCATCCCGGATAGCGCGCAATATCTCGTCGTGGCGGAGCCGGAAGGCGTGACGGTAGGCACGCTCGACGAGGACTTCGCCGTGGAGAGCATGGCTGGCGACGTCTTCCTTTTAGGTACGACCTCATGGCGCATCCGCCGCGTAGAGCAAGGGCGCGTCCGCGTGGAAGATGCCCATGGCGCGTCGCCGACCATTCCGTTCTGGCGCGGAGAAGCGCCCGGACGCACGCGCGAACTGTCGCACGAAGTGTCGGCATTGCGCGCCGAAATCGCCGCCACCGGCGTCGTTCCCGATGAATGCGGGCTCGATCGCCTGGGCAGGGAGCAAGCCATCGCCTACGCTCAGGGCGGACGCAACGCGCTCGGCACGATGCCGACCGACACCTGTGTGGTGGCGGAGCGCTTCTTCGACGAAGGTGGCGGCATGCAGCTGGTGATCCACGCGCCCTTCGGAGCGCGCATCAATCGCGCCTGGGGCCTCGCGCTGCGCAAGCGCTTCTGCCGGAGCTTCAATTTCGAATTGCAGGCGGCGGCTACCGACAACGGAATCCTCATCTCGCTGGGCGAGCAGCACTCGTTCCCGCTCGAAATCGTGTTCGAATTCCTGCGGCTGGCGACGGTCGAGGAGGTGCTCACGCAGGCGCTGTTGCCAGCCCCGATGTTCACGGCGCGATGGCGCTGGAACGCGTCGCGCGCGCTAGCGATTCCACGGTATTCCGGCGGGCGCAAGATGCCGCCGCCCATCCAGCGCATGCGCGCCGACGACCTGATGGCCGCTGTCTTCCCCGACCAGGCGGCGTGTCCCGAAAATCTCACCGGCGAGGTGCGCATTCCCGATCATCCGCTGGTGAAGGAGACCATCGACAACTGCCTCTATGAAGCGATGGATCTCACTGGCCTGCGCGGGCTGCTGGAGGCTCTCGCCGATGGCTCGGTCAGTACCGCGGCGATCGATACGCCCGAGCCCTCGCCGTTCTCGCACGAGATTCTCAACTCCAACCCATACGCCTATCTCGACGATGCGCCGCTGGAAGAGCGCCGCGCTCGCATGGTGCAGATGCGCCGTACGCTTCCCGCAGAGCAGGCCGAGACGACCGGCGCTCTCGACCCCGCGGCGATCGAACTGGTGAGCGCGGAAGCCTGGCCTCCCATGCGCGATGCCGAGGAGCTGCATGAGGCGTTGTGCGGCGTCAGCCTGATGCCCGCCGATCCGGAACACGAAGCCGATTTCGATGCCCTGGTGGCGGCCCGGCGCGCCACGACTTTCGCGCTGGACGATCGCGATTTCTGGGTCCCCGCGGAGAAGCTCGAGTTGGTGCGGCGCGTGTATCCCGAGGCCGAGATGGATCCGCCGATCGCCGCTCCGCCGGGCCGGCCGGTTCCCGAATCGCCCGAGGCCGCTGCCGCCGAGATCCTACGCGGCTGGTTCGAATGCTCGGGCCCGCTGCGCGCGTCGGAGCTGGCGGGTAACCTCGAAATGCCGCGCGAACTGGTGGACCAGTCGCTGGCTCAATTGGAAGCCGAAGGGCAGATTCTGCGCGGCCAGTTCACGGCTCGCGGCGGCGAGCTCGAATGGTGCCACCGGCGGCTGCTGGCGCGCATTCATCGGCTCACCATCGGGCGCCTGCGGCGCGAAATCGAGCCGGTCACCACCGCGGAATTCGACGCGTTTCTGCGCCGCTGGCAGCACCTGGAAGCAGGAACGCAGTTGCACGGCGTGGACGGCACGCTGCAGGTGATCCGGCAGATGCAGGGCAGCGAATTCGCGGCGTCGGCATGGGAGGCGGAGGTTCTGCCGGCACGCGTGGCGCGCTACAACCCGGAATATCTCGACGATCTCTGCCTGGCGGGCGAGGTGACTTGGGGCCGGCTGTCGCCCCATCCGGCATTCAATCGCGAGCCGGAGGAAAACCGCTCGCGACGCGTGCGTCCGACTCGCGTCGCGCCGCTGGCGATATTTCTGCGCGAAGATGCCCCGTGGCTGCTGGCCACGCCGCAGCCTTCGTCCACGGAGTCGCTCTCGCATCCCGCGCGCGAGGTGCTGGCGGCGATTGAAAAGCATGGCGCGTCGTTCTTCTCGGATCTCACGCGCGCCACGGGCCGGCTGGCGAGCGAAGTGGAAGACGGGCTCTGGGAGTTGGTGGCGGCCGGCCTGGTGACGGCCGACGGGTTTGAAAATCTGCGGGCGCTGCTCGATCCCAAACGGCGCGCCGGACAGGGAAATGCTCGCGGAAAGCGGCCCCGTCACGCGCCTGGACGATGGGCGCTGCTGCGCCACACGGGCGCGCCTCCGGATGGAAACGCCGAGCTGTTCGCGCGCCAGCTTCTCTTACGCTGGGGCGTAGTCTTCCGCGACGCGGCGTATCGGGAGACGATCGCGCCGCCGTGGCGCGATCTGCTGGTGTCGCTGCGACGCATGGAAGCTCGCGGCGAGATCCGCGGCGGCCGATTCGTCGACGCGTACCTGGGCGAGCAGTTCGCATTGCCGGAAGCGCTCGATCTACTGCGCGCCGTGCGGCGGAAGACGGCGGTGCTGGCGACGGCGTAAGGGGGCGAGCTGCGCTCGCCTGGGCAAGCTGAAGCTTACCCCACGTGGGACATGCTTTAGCTTGTCCACGGACCGAATGGTCCGTCGGTTTTGACACTCGCCTGCTGAAGCGAAAGGGCTTAAGCAGCAGCCCGCGGACCATTTTGGTCTGGCCTAGATGTGATATTTTTCCATGGTGCGCGGATTGTAGCTCCAGTGAAATTCCAGCTCGTAGCGCATCGACCTCGCCAGCCCGTCAAGATCGGGAAAAAGCGTCGCGTAGGTGATGTTCATGCGGTACAACTCGCGCATTCCCACCTCGCGCACGGCGTTGGCGAGTACGATCTTGGCAAGGATGTTCTCCTGATCGCGATCGCTTAGGATCTCTTCCACGGGCACGTCGAGCACGCCGGGCACCGCGAAGGTCCCCGACTGCGCAATGAGGCGGCGATTCATGGTATGCGGCTCGCCCATCCAGATGAAGCGGCGCTTGCCGGAGAGAAAATAGCGCGACACATTCCCGTGAATGCGCGGATCCACGCTGATGCGCTTCACATTCCGGCTGCTATCCACGCGCGCCGGGTTCAGGGCCCAGACCACGCCATCCGCCAGCGTCCGCTCAAGCGCGAAAAACGCCGCCACGTAAGGCGACCACGTGAAGTCGATCAGCCTGGTGGGCGCTCCGTGGTGTTGCATGAGCGCCATCCATTGGAAATCGTCATCGGTGTCGGGCGGCTGGTTCAGAAACTGGTGGGCCTTGCGTTTGAAGATGCGCAGGATGCGGCTTTCCTGCGCCGGCCACGCTTCGCGCGCCACGCCGAAATTCTGCAGATACCGCGAAAGCGAACTGTACAGCGGCCAACGCTCGTCGCGTTCGCCGCGAAATGCCCAATTGGAATACGGTGGCTTGGTGACCAACGCCAGGAACGCCTCCCAGGATTCCAGCCGGAAGACGCGGTACGAGCGTCGGGCCCGTTTGCTAGCGGTCATCTACTACCAGACTACACTTCGTAGCGATAGATCGCCTGTTCGATGGGAACGCCGCGAACGTCGATGCGCTTCAGGTCGGTGCTGCCCACGCCGTTGGCTTCGGCCAGCAGCATGGTATTGTCAGCGTGCGGAAACGGCTTCGTCCCGCGGTCGGCGCGCGGACTGTAGCCCATCACCGCGACGGAAACGGCATCGGTGCACACCGGGTTCAAGCCGGCGATCATTACGCCCGGGCTAACCCTGCGTATGCCGCGATTCCACGGCCCCTCGCCGCCAGCGATGGACTGCACGCCGTCGATAATCGCGAGGTGGATCGGCCGGACCACGGACAGGTCGGCAACGATACGCGAGACGCGGTATCCGGCCGAGTTGCTGACGCCAGGGTGCAATTCGGGCGGCGCAATCCTGGCAGGCTGTCGCCGGCCCACGTGACAAACGGCCTCGCGGCCCCTCGACGCCTTCTCGTTGGGTTCGTCGACCCCGGCGTCGTCGCCGTAGATCGACACCGGCGTCATGCCGAAGCAGTTCTTCATGGAGAGCGTGACGCCGCACTCCGCATGGTTCTTCAGCTTGGCCATGCTGACGAAGAAATCGGTATCGGCGTACGAGTGGTTCAGGACGTACTCGGAATACATGTAAGGGTTCGGCGCCTTGAAGCGCGAATACTGTTTGGCCTGCCCGAGAATGTTGGTGTTTTCGAATTCCAGGCCGTTCACCGCCGATTGCAGCGCTTTGATGTCGAAGCCCGATGCCTGCATGGAGTCTTCGAGCAGCCTCGGCCCCCACGCGCTCTCCACCAGCCGGACGCGTTTGGCGCCCGCGCGGCTCATCAGGTATGCCGCCGCCGTCACCAGCTTGGGATGCACCATGTGGGTGAGTCCGGGCTCCAGGCCGTTCACGCGGTTTCCGGGGCCACCCGTCAAATTCAGCTTGATGGTGACCGTCTTGTTGCGCACCAGCTTCGGCAAACCGCCGAGTTGATCGAACATGGTGGCCAGTTTCGCGGTAACGTCCTCGTCATAGGAAGTGCATTTGGCGATGGAAACGGGCGCCACCGGGGCTGGCGTGGTGTCAGCCTTCAGCAGCGGTGTGGCGGCAATCAATGCCAGCCATTCGCGACGGGTCATGGAGGTGCTCCTCTCTTAAATGAGTGCTCTTAGCGAAAATGATAGCGCAGATAGAGCCGGCGCTGCTGTTACTTCTTCGGTTCGAATCGCAGCGCCGCGGAATTGATGCAGTAGCGCTGGCCGGTGGGTCCGGGGCCATCCGGAAAAACGTGACCCAGGTGCGCGTCGCACTTGGAGCAAAGCGCCTCGGTGCGCTCCATGAAAAGGCTGTTGTCGCTCTCGGTGGCGACGTTTTCTTCCGCCGCGGGCGCCGTGAAACTCGGCCATCCGGTGCCGGAATCGAACTTCTCCTCGGAGCGGAAGAGTTCGGTGCCGCAGCAGACACAGCGATACATACCGGGGTCGTGGTTATTCCAATAGCGGCCGGTAAAGGCGCGCTCGGTGCCCTTTTTGCGGGCTACGGCGAACTCCTCGGGAGTGAGTTCCGTCTTCCATTCGGAGTCGCTTTTCATAATTTTGTTCACGTGGACAGTCTCCCTCTTTCTTCCATTATCGGAGAAGACAACGATATCGATCGCCGCGCCGGAGCCGCTCACCCGGGCGTCGGGAATGGAGTGTTGCCGGCGCAGGCCGAGCGCCGCCAGACCCGCGAAGGCGAACGGCATGAAGAGAAACGCGCGGCGCGGAGTGCGATCCGGCGGGACCGCGGAGAACCCCTCCAACATATTCCTATTGTGGCATGCTATCGGAAGGCTGCTACCATCGTCCACATAGAAGACAATTAACCTTATGGCTGAAACCGGTCTGAACGGCCCCTTCCCAATGAGTAAAACCGACATCGACACGGCAGTCGCCGAGCAATCGCCTGGCGTGTATGCCCTCGATCAGTCGCACGATACCGGCCCATTCCACATCACGTATGTAGGCCGGTCCGACACCGACGTGAACGCGAGCTTGCAGGAACGCTCGCACAAATACAAACGGTTCAAGTTCGTGTATTTGCCGACCGCCGAGGAGGCGTACCACAAGGAATGTGAGCTGTATCACGATTTCAATCCTCCGGCCCGCATCGCACATCCGGCCCGCCCCATGGGCTCGAAGTGGAAATGCCCGCGCTGCAGGCTGGTGGGATGAATATTCACCGCAGAGACGCGGAGACGCTGAGAAAAACCATCCTCAAATCGAAACCGGAGAGCGCGGAGGAGGCAGAGGACGCCGAGGGGTGACCTTCCGAGGTCTTGACGTCCCGGTAGCCCGGTTCCGGAGGACCGTCGCGGCGCGCGTAGAAATCAATCGATAGCAGTACAACGATCTGCGTCGAGTGAACGGGGTTCGGCGAACGGGAATACAATGGGCGCATGCCGTTCGATCGCCGCTCGCTTCTCAAGAATTTCGGAGCCGCCGGAATGCTCGGCCTGGCAGCCGCGCGCCAGCAGAGGGCGCAGGAGCAGACCGCCCGCGCCACGCGTGGTCTGCCGGCTCCCAAGATTAAAGACATCGGCGTAATCGAGTGCCAGCCCGAAGGTGCGCGCCTCACGGTAGTCAAAATCACCACCGATCAGGATGGCCTCTACGGGTACGGTTGCGGAACCTTCACCCAGCGCGCCGACCTGGTGAAGCCGGCGGTGGAACGCTACCTGAAGCCCTTCCTGCTGGGCAAGACGACCGACCGCATCGACGATATCTGGCAGTCCTGCTACGACAGCTCGTATTGGAAAAACGGTCCGGTGCTGAACAACGCTATTAGCGGCATTGACCAGGCTCTGTGGGATATCAAAGGGCGGCAGGCGGGGATGCCGGTCTATCAACTGGCCGGCGGAAAATGCCGCGAAGCTGCCGCGGCCTACACGCATGCCGACGGTCCGGAGTATGCGGCGGTGGTGGAATCGGCCAAGCGGTACATGGCCCAGGGATTCCGCCATGTGCGCGTGCAGGTGGGGTTGCCGGGGATGTCGGGATACGGCAGCTCTCGAGGCGGCACGGCGACGACCCTGCTCAAGCCGCTAACGGATAAGCCCCTGTTCGAGCCGGCCTATCAGGCTCGCCGCGCTTTGAAGCTGCTTGAGGTTTGCCGCCAGGAACTGGGCGAAGAAGTCGAGTTGCTGCACGATATGCATGAGCGGCTGACGCCCAATCTGGCGGTGCAATTCTGCAAGGACGCCGAGAAATTCAAGCTCTTCTTTCTGGAAGATCCGCTCTCGCCCGAGGACCTCGCGTACTTCCGCCAAATTCGCCAACAGTGCGCCAGCCCGATCGCGATGGGCGAGCTTTTTAACAGCCCGCACGAGTGGACGCCGCTCATCGGCGAGCGGCTGATCGACTACATCCGTGTGCACGTCTCGCAGGCCGGCGGCTTCACGCCCTCGCGCAAGATCGCGATCCTAGCCGAGATTTTCGGAGTGAAGACGGCATGGCACGGTCCGGGCGACGTATCGCCGGTAGGACACATGGCGAATGTGACGCTCGATTTGGTGAGCTACAACTTCGGCGTGCAGGAATACTCGCCGTTCAGCGCGCGGACGCAGGAAATCTTCCATGGCTGTCCGGAAATGAAGGACGGATATCTGTGGGTGAGCGAGAAGCCCGGGTGGGGCATCGAGATCGATGAGAAAGCGGCAGCGAAAGCGCCGTTCATCGATCGCAATGGGCTCAATGGGGGATGGGGCGAAATCCGCAAAGCAGACGGTACGGTGATTAAGCAGTAGCGGAAAATCAGTTCACCACAGAGGCACGGAGACACGGAGAAAACTTAAGAAAAAGAACGCTGACTGCGTGGATCGGCCAGCATCTTTCCCCGGGGTATTCGAGGGCACAGAGGCGGCGGAGAGCACGGAGTCTTCGCGCTGCGTGACGAGGCCCGATAACCTTGCCCCTCCGTGACCTCTGCCACCTTCGTGGGCTCTGGTTTTGACCTTGCCTTTGATTTTCTCCGTGTCTCTGTGCCTCTGTGGTGGACTAATTATTCCGCACGAAGGGCATCGACGGGGTTGACCGATGCGGCGCGGCGGGCGGGGATGAAACTCGCTAGCAGCGCTGCCGTGCCGAGGATCGCGGCCACCGAGGCCAATGTTGCCACGTCCCACGAGCGAACGCCGAACAGGAGATCGCGCATCAGCGTGGCGGCGGCTATCGATGCGGCCAGCCCTATGGCGATTCCCACGATTACCAGCCACCCGGCTTCTTTCAGGATCAGCCGATAGACTGCCCGGGTCTGCGCGCCGAGCGCCATGCGGATGCCGATCTCTCGCGATCGCTGGCTTACGGAGTAAGCGATCACGCCGTAGAGTCCGACAACGCCGAGGAGCAACGCCAGGCCCGCGAAGCCTCCAACCAGCCACGCCAGCGAGCGATGCATATAGGCCGATTGCGAGTCGTTGATGCGTTCGATCATGGTGGCGCCGCCGACGGGGACGATATCGGGGTCGATTTGACGGATAGCCGACCTCAGCGCGGGCAGGAGCGAGTGCTCGTCGCGCGAAGTCCGTACCACTAGAGAGAAATAATTGTCGACGCTTTGAGCGTACGGAATGTAAAGTACCGGCAGAATGGGAGCGTCCAATGGCCCTTCGCGAATGTCCTCCACAACGCCAACGATCTCGATGGGGTTGGGTTTTGGTTGAAGGTCGCCGAGCCGCGGGCCAAGGGGATTTTCGTTGGGAAAATAGTGGCGAACGACTGGTTCACGATGGCCACGCGAGGCTTCGATCCATCCTCCGCGTCATTGAAATAGCGGCCCGCAATCAACTTCGCGCCCAGCGTCTGAAAGTAAGTCATGCTCACATCCCGCTCGGGCGATTCCTCGTGTTCGCCGTGCCACGGCCGCCCGAGCACTCGGAACCGGGTGGTGTTGCCGTTACCGCCCAATGGAAGGCCATCGCCTACGAATCCGACCGACTGCACGCCTGGCAGGGTCTCGATGCGGCTCGCGATTCGTTTCGCCACGGCGATAGTCTGGGCGTCGGTTTTGTAAGTCGCGGCCGGCGTGGCGACGTCCATGGTGAGCAGGCGATCGGGATTGATGCCGATGGAAACACCGAGCAGTAGATAGAGGCTCTTACCCAACAGGCCGGCACCCGCGAGCAAGACCACGGCCGTGACGAGTTCCAGCACTACCATCTTCGAACCGCCTTCGCCAGGTGGCACCCGCCGAACCCCGACTGGCTTCCGCCAAGCCCGACCGTACTTGTGACGACCAGATTCGGCCGCTGGGAGGGATCGAAAGAAGCGCGGCCGAGGCCATCGCGATGACGGCGGCGACTGCCAGCACGTGGGTATTCAACCCCATGTCCCACAGAAACGGGAGGCCGTTCATCATGTTCTCGGAGATCAGGCCTTTGAGGAGTACGATTGCCCATTGCGCCGATACCAGGCCGAGCACGGCACCGGCGGCTGCCAGGACGAACGCGCGGCCTCTTTGTGGGACATGCTTCATCAGCTTGTCCCCGGCGGGCCGCCGCGCGGTTGCTGATTCCCAATCGGCCCTGGGGCGAGCTTCGCTCGCCGGACAAGCTGAAGCATGTCCCACAACTATTGCGCGGCGAGGGCTTTTTGGATGCCGGCGATGTTTTGTTTGGCGATCTTGGCCTGGTCGAGGTTGGGATTGATGGCGATTACCTGCTGGAGGTGTTGGAGGGCAGGATCGAGGTCGGCGGGGCTATTGGCGGCCAGGGCCTTATGCATGTAGGCCAGCCCCAAATCGAAATGCGCGTAGGGATCCTGTCGATAGTACGAAAGCGATTTCTGGCAGGCCACGATGGCGGAATCGTACTGCTTGGACAGATACTGGCAGTCGCAAATTCCGAAATATGCCAGGCTGCGCAGATCTTTCCAGATGTCTTCCGTGCCGGCGCGTTTCTTGCGGCCGATACCGAAAAGCGAACCCAGCACGTAGTAATTCAACTTGCCGCCCAACTTGCTGTCGAAGTCGCTGAGCTTGAGATATTGCTCGTATTCCGAGCCGGCTTCGGGCAGCTTGCCGCTCAATCGCAGGCTGTCGCCCAGCCAGAGGTGCGGCTCGGCGCTCTTCGGCGCGAGCGCAATCGCCTTGTGCGCCGCCTCGATCGACTGCGGATAGAGCGCCTTGAAGCGATATGCCTGCGCCAACATGGTGAGCGCCACCGCGTGGTTGGGCTGAAGCGTCAGTACGGTATTGATCTGGCGGATGGCCTCGTCTACGTCGCCGATATCGAGCAGCATACCGGCATAATTGGCATGGGCCTCCAAGAAGTCCGGGTCGATCTCGATGGCTTTCTTATAATATTGCTGGGCTTTGTCCTCGTCGAACAGGGCATTGTAAGTGAGGCCCAGGTAATAAGCCGCC
>Ga0182016_10000102_pt1 | contig 91173 bp, 79 predicted proteins | sample 712S2MmetaG_FD_120491 | JGI IMG/M metagenome (GOLD analysis project Ga0182016, IMG submission 120491) | Permafrost microbial communities from Stordalen Mire, Sweden - 712S2M metaG | ecosystem: Environmental > Terrestrial > Soil > Wetlands > Permafrost | place: Sweden: Stordalen | collected...
CATTTCCTCGACGACTCGCGTCGAAGGAGATCGACCCTTGGGCTCCCATAGAAAACTCTCTCTTGCCGGCGTAATTGCGCTCGCAGCCCTGCTCACCGCGCCCGCGTTTGCCGCGCCCGCTGAAAACGCCAGCGATATGTTCGCGCAAGCCGTGTCTCAGGCCAGAACGCAGCACAAGAACGTTCTCATGGTGTTTTCCGCTTCCTGGTGCGGTCCCTGCAAACTCTACGAGCGTTTTCTTCAAGACCCGCAGATGAGGCCCATCACCGAGCGGGCGTTTGTGGTTCAGCGCATCGATGTGGGCGAGCGCCCGGGCGACCCCAGGCATTCCGATACTCCCGGCGGCGTAGCGCTGCGCACAGCTCTCGGCGCCGAGGGCGAGCCGGGATTCCCGTTCATCGTGATGACCGATGAAGACGGCAAGCCGATCGTCAACTCCTATCGCGACGGCGACGCGGACAAGAATGTCGGCTATCCGGCCACGCGGGCGGAGATCGACTGGTACATAAAAATGCTCAAGCAGGGCGCTCCAGCTCTTTCGCAGGTGGACCTGGCCGCGTCCCAGGCCTGGTTGCAGAAGCATTCCCCGGAGTAAAAATGCACGCCCTCACCCCCCGGTAAGCTGAATTCTCCCCGAGTAACTCCCGGAAGATAACTATCGATGCGCAGGTTTCTTCCACTTCTTTTGCTGCGTTCCACGTGTGCGGCGCCTGCGGCTGCATGCACAGATATGAGGGTCGCCAGTCCCGGTGCGCCCGTTACACTGGAGATGTGAGGGAGATAGACGACTTCATCCGCTGCCTTCCCAAGGCTGAGCTTCATCTGCATCTTGAGGGCACCGTTTTGCCCTCGACGCTGGTTGAACTGAGCGCTCGCCACGATCACACTCCGCTGACGCAGGCCGAAGCCGATGCAATCTACCAGTTCACTGATTTCACCGGGTTCATTGAAGCGTTCAAAGCTGTCACGCGTCGCCTCAAGGCGGCCGAAGACTACGAGCTGATCGCCTGGCGCATGATGCAGCAGCTCGCCGCGCAAGGCGTGGTCCATGCCGAGGTGTACATCTCGGTCGGCGTCATTTACATGTGGCGCAATCACGATCCCGAGTGCTTTGAGCCGATCTTTGCGGGCCTCGAACGGGCGCGGGAGCGGGCTGCGCGCGAGCTTGGGCTCTCGCTCTACTGGATATTCGACGCGGTGCGGCACTTCACCGTGCCCGAGGCCGAGCGGGTCTTCCGCAAAGCCGCCCAGATGCGCGGGCAATACCAGTCAATTATCGGCATCGGGCTGGGCGGCGATGAGCGAACTGCCGGGTCGGAGCCGTTTCGCGCAATGTACGCCGAGGCCCGCGAAGCAGGCCTCCGCCTCACCAATCACGCCGGCGAGACCACGGGACCTGAAGCAATTTGGGAAGCGCTCGCGATCGGTTCGGAGCGGATAGGACACGCGCTCTCGGCCATCCGCGACCAGGCGCTGATGGATGAGTTGAACGCGCGGCAGATTGGAATGGAGCTGAACCCGACTTCGAATGTGAAGACCGGCGTTTGCGAGTCGTTCGCCCGCCATCCGCTGCGCCAATACTTCGACCGCGGCCTGCTGGTTACCATCAACTCCGACGATCCCGCCTTTTTTGGGTCTAACCTGGCCAACGAGTACCGCCTTGCGCACAAAATTCACAGATTCAGCCGAGAGGAGCTCAAAAAACTTGCATCAAATTCGATGAGGGCAAGTTTTCTTCCTGAATCGGCAAAATCAGCGTGGCTTGCCCAAATTGAAACTGTGGAGTAACTCCCAGATATTTCACAGGTCCCATTCTGCGGGCCAACCATGTTTGTTGTGCGATATCATGGGTGCATCCGGAGGCAGCGCCATGTCGATTGAAACCGAGCCGCTCATACCTTGCGAAGAGGAACTCGAAACGGAGAAGCGCGAATCGCATGCCCTGCGCGTGATCACATGGTTTTCAGTGGGGATGGCTGTGGCTGCACTGGGTATCTTTCTCGGCGCGGAGTTGAGGAGCCGGTCGAAGTTCAAGCGGCGCACGCCCTATGACTTCTACACCAACGCCGGTGAGCAGCAGGCCAGCGAGTTCGGCGTCGGCGTCTAGCGCCTACCAAATAAAAGTGTGAAAAAAGAAGCGGCCCGGGCAATTGCCTGGGCCGCCTTCTTTTGGTGCCCGCGTCACGCTCTATTTCGGAATTACAAACAACGTGATTGACTGAGTTGGAAACGTCGAGCTGATGGTGCTGGTTGTGCCGCTTCCCGAGGGCGGAGTAACGGTAACGGCCGGTTGCGCCACGATCGCGTTGATGTTCGCGTTGCTGTAGAGAAACGCCTGCGCGGTCCCGCTCGATGACGTAAAGTTCTCAAGCGAGAGCGTCGCGGTAAGCGGCCCGTAGGTCTTGTTGATCACCACTATGGTCAGGGCGTTGTCGCTGCTGCGAACCGCGCCGTACACCGAGAGCTGCCCCTGGTTGGCGCTGGTCGAGTTCAGCGCCGTATCGCCAAACATTGAGTTGGCGCCGTCGTAGTTGCGGTAAATCTCATATGCCATCAGGCCGGGGACTTGAGTTGTGGGATCGGGAGTACCCCAGAGCGTAGCCATATCGAGCCCGTACTTGCCGAAGATGCCCAGAACATCAGCCTGCGCCACTGCGCCGTTCATGTTCTCTTGCCCACCCCAGTTGTATTCGGTGAACGCGATCTTGGTGCCGGGATAGTCTTTGGCTACCCAGGCCTGCGCCATGGGAATCAATTGCGGAGCCTGCAGCGGAACATTGCAGCTGGTGGTGTAGTTCGAGTCAGTGGTGTAGTTCGGCTGCGGATAATTGGGATCGGTATAGGTTGGATCCCAGAAAACGCGCGTGGAATCCAGGCGAACAATCTGCTCCTGCGTGTCTCCGGCAGTGGTCAGCCCCACGCCATTGCCATTGTATGTGCCGGCGAAATAAGTGTGCAGGTCAAGATAGTCGAGCAGGCGCGCGCCGAAGGTGGTTGAGGCGGTATTGAACTGCTGCAGGTAATACTCAATGAACGGCACGCCGCCGTGCGCCTCGCGATCGGTGGGGTTGCTCCATGGCTGGAAGCAACCGATGCCGGAGCCCCATCCGGATTCAATATCCTTCTTGGAGTAGAAGTAATTCCACCAATAGTCCACCACCGGACCGTTGATCTGGGCGGTAGGATCGGCAGTCTTCACGGCCTCGGCAGTAGCAATGCCGTTGTTTGTGACCTCGTCATAGGTTGAAGGGTTGGGATGCACGTCCCGATGTCCTCCGTCCCACCACGCGGGCTCGTTGTCGAGATCGTAGGCGAACACGCCTCCTTTGGCGGCCGTGCCAAAGGTCTGCACCAGGTAAGCAACCCAGCCGCCGTCCCAAGTGGGGCCGGCGGGAGTGCCTGACACAGTGGCCTCGTTTGTTGGGTCGGGTATATTGCAGCCCGTTGCACTGGTGCAGCCTGCCACTCCATCGGGATACATGCCGTCGCCGCAGTTTGAATCGTACGGGTCAAATGAATACTGCTGCGGAAAGGCCGTGGATGTGTAGCTGCAAGAGGTGCCGTCCTTTGCAATGTAGCCTTCCATTGGCATAGTGCCCAGCGTCTTGGCTCCAATGGAGGCGTCGGCCATAACCTGCTCGTTGAACTCGCTCGTTGCCTGCTGGCCGGTGTTGCCGACCCCGTTTTGAAAATACCAATCGCTGCCCGCATTGGTTACGTCGAGCTGGTAGTTATAAAGCGAGGTTGCGTCGCCGCCAAAGCGATCGACGGTGATGTTGGCCGCCTGTGCCGCGGCAGTGTTGGAGGCGTATCCATTCCATCCGTAGATATACGGGCTGATGGCATGGGTCTGGTTGCCGGCATCAACGGTCAGGGCCGGGCCGCTGGCGCCTGCCGCCTCACTTAGCGAGACAGTCGCACTGCCGCTTACCGTGGGCATGGCCGTGCTGGTTGCCGTAACCGTGACGGTTGCCGGCGCCGGGTAAGGCGTGTTGTAAAGGCCTGTCGAACTGATATCCCCGGGGCTCAGGCTGCTGCTCGATGGTGCCGAAACCGACCAGGTGACCGCGGTGCTGGTTGTGCCGAAATTACTCGCGGTGGCAGTGAACTGCTGCTGCGTTCCGATCACGGCGCTCGTGGGAGTAACGGTGATGGTGGGAACGGGAGCAGTTACAGTAACCGTCGCCGTCTGCGTAACTGACGTGCTGGCCGGATTGGTGACGGTAAGCGTGTACTTGGTTGTCGCGGTTGGGCTGACGCTCACCCCGGTGCCGCTGGTGGCAGAAAGACTGCCCGGCGTAATCACCCCGGTGCCATTCGAAAAGACGCCGGTAAGGCTCGAGCTTGCACCGGAATTGATGGAGGCCGGACTGGCCGTAAAGCTGCTGATGGAGGGCGGCGTGCCGCCACCTCCGCTGAGGCCTCCGCCGCCGCAAGCAGCAATCCACATGCAGGCCGCTGAAACGGTTGCAAGAGCCGCGATCCGATTAAAGAACTTCATATTCCTGCCTCCAAAAATTCAATTGCGTTCGTTCGCCCATGCGGCGAGCCTGCCGGATATCCGAGCCGGCTCTAATTCGGAATTACCAACAACGTGATTGACTGAGCTGCAAACGTCGCGCTGATGGTGCTGGTAGTGCTGCCCGACGATGGCGGAGTAACGGTGACGGCCGGTTGCGACACAATGGCGTTGAGATTGGCATTGCTGTACTGGTACACCTGCGCCGTTGTGTTGTTGGGCGCAGTAAAGTTTTCAAGCGATATTGTCGAGTTGAGCGAGCCGAAGGTCTTGTTAATCACCATTAAGGTAATAGCGCCATCTGAGCTGCGCTGTGCGCCGTAGACAGAGAGCTGGCCCTCGGCGTCCGCTCCCGAGGCGCTGCTGGTTGCAGACAGATAAACATCGCCGAATACCGAGTCTTTGCCGTCGTAGTTACGATACATGGCGAACGCGAAGTTGGCTGGTATCTGCTGGGTGTCGTCGTTGGTGCTCGGCCAGAACGACCCGAGGTCGAGCCCTTCGCGCCCGAAAATTCCCAGAATGTCGGCCTGGGTAACCGCGCCGTTGATCGACTCCAAACCGCCAAAGTTGTACTCGTCAATCGAAGTCCCGGTGCCCGGGTAGCCGTTGGCAACCCACGACTTCAACATGGGAATAATCTGCGGCGCTTGAAGCGGAACAGTGCAGCTGGACGTGTAGTTCGCGTCGGTAATGTAGTTGGGCTGCGTATAGTTCAGGTCGGTGTAAGTCGGATCCCAGAACACGCGCGTGGAATTGAGGCGGGTAATCTGCTCCTGCGTGTCGCCCGCAGTGGTAAACGCAACTGTAGTGCCGCTGCCCGCAGGGTAATCGGGCGCAAAGTACCCGTGGATGTCCACGTAGTCGAGCAGGCGTACGCCATATTGCTGCGAGTACTTGTTGAATTGCTGCAGATAGTACTCGATCAGCGGCGTTCCTCCGTGCGCCTCGCGGTCGCTCGGGCTGCTCCATGGTTCATAGCAGGGGCCCGTTGAGTTACCGGCCCAGATATCCTGCATGGAATAGAAGTAGCCCCACCAGTAATCGATCACCGGACCGCTCAACTGCGCGCTGGGGTCGGCCGTCTTGACGGCGAGCGCCGTGCCGATTTCGCGATTGGTAACTTCGTCGTACGTGAAGGGGGATGGGTGCACATCGCGCAGTGTACCGCTCCACCAGGTGGGCTCGTTATCCAGATCCCATACCTGCACGCCGCTGCTGCTGCTGCCAGGCCCGATTCCCGCTGTGTTCACCAGGGTGTTCACCCATCCGCCCGACCACGTGCTGTTTGCCCATTGGCTCATTGTCGCGGGCGTCGAGCCTGGCGCGGGTGTTGACGCGTCTGTAATGTCGGGCGGGTTGATGGGGATACTGGTGACTTCAGCCTCAGTAGTAGTAGCGTTCGGATCGGCGGTAGTGTTGTTGACCAGGATGGCACAGCCGGTGTCGGTATTGCAGCCGTCATCGCCATAGGGATAGTTGCCGGCGCCGCACATCTCGTTGTTGTAGCTCACGAACGCGGCATTGCCATTCTCGCCAACCTGGTTGGGAAACGCCGTCTGTGAAAAGCCGCAGGCGTTTTGACCGTTTGAAACCCATCCATTCACAGGTACGGTGCCGAGCGCGGCCGCCCCTTCAGAGTGAACGGTGGATAGATAGCTGTTGAAGGTTCCATCGCCCGGCTCGAGTCCCGCTCCCTGGATGTTTTCGAAGTACCAGTCAGCGGTGGTATTTGACGACATGTTCTTGTAGTTGTAACGCGATGTGTTATCGCCGCCCCAGCGCGTAATCGAGGGATTCGCGGTGGCCTGCGACACCGGGTCGAGAGCCCACGCACCCATGCCATAAACGTACGGGTTGATGTTGTGTGGATTTTCGCTTGGCGTGTTGGGCGTATTCACGTCGACAACAAGCGCCGGGCCAGTTACTGTAGCCGGCGCTGTGAGAGTGACTGTCACACTGCCGCTGACGGTAGGCAGAGCCGTGCTGGTCGCGGTAATTGTGACCGTTGCTGGCGCCGGGTAGGGCGTGTTGTACATCCCTGACAGGCTGATGTCTCCGGGACTGAGGCTGCTGCCCGATGGGGCAGCGACCGCCCAGCTGACCGCGGTGCTGTTGGTGCCAAAGTCAGTCGTGGTAGCAGTAAATTGCTGCTGCGTTCCAATAACAGCCGTGTTGGGACTGACGGTGATCGTGGGGTTCAACGGAGGCGGAGGCGTTGTTGTTGTGGTGCCTGAGCCGCCGCATGCCGCAACCCACAAGCAGGCTGCCGAAACTGTTGCAAGAATTACCAGACGATCGAGGACCTTCATCTTACTGCCTCCCGGATAATTCAGGCCATTCGCTTCCCTCGCCGGCTCTAATTCGGAATTACAAACAACGTGATTGACTGAGTCGGAAACGTCGAGCTGATGGTGCTGGTTGTGCCGCCTGCCGAGGGCGGATTGATGGTGACGGCCGGTTGCGCCACAATGGCGTTGATGTTGGCGTTGCTATACACAAACGACTGCGCGCTCCTGCTTGTTGATGCCAGGTTCTCAAGCGAGAGCGTCGCGTTGAGCGGCCCGTAGGTCTTGTTGATCACGACGACGGTGATGGCCTTGTCTGACGAGCGGACTGCGCCGTAGACCGACAGCAGCCCTTGATTAGCGCTGTTGGAGTCGAGCTCCCCATCGCCGAACATTGAGTTCTTGCCGTCGTAGTTGCGGTAAATCTCATACGCCATCAGGCCCGGAGCCTGCTTGACCGGATCGGGAGGGCCCCAGAGCGTGGCCAGATCGAGCCCGTACTTGCCAAAAATGCCCAGAACGTCAGCCTGCGCCACCGCGCCGTTCACATTCTCCAGCCCGCCCCAGTTGTATTCAGTAAATGCGATTTTTGTTCCGGGGTAATCCGCGGCCACCCATTTCTGCGCCATCGGAATCAGCTCGGGAGCCTGCAACGGCACCTTGCACGACGACGTGTAATTGGCGTCCGTCGGGTAATTCGGCTGCGGATATTGCCGGTCCGTGTAGGTCGGATCCCAGAAAGCGCGCGTGGAATTCAGCCGCACTTCCTGCGCCTGCGTATCGCCCGCGGGCGCCAGTCCGATATCGTGGCCGTTGTAACTCCCGGCAAAGTATGTGTGCAGGTCGAGGTAATCAAGCAGCCGCGCGCCATAAGCGGTTGAGGCCGCATTGAACTGTTGCAGATAGTACTCCACGAACGGAACGCCTCCGTGCGCAGCCCTATCGGTGGGATTGCTCCCCGCCAGGTGGCACGGCGCGGTCATCCATCCGCTCTCGATTTCCTTTTTCGAATAGAAGTAGTTAAACCAGAAGTCAACCACCGGGCCGCTGACCCCGGCCGTAGGATCGGCGCTCTTGACCGCTTTCGCCGTCGCAATTCCGTTGTTCGTCACTTCGTCGTAAGTTGAGGGGTTGGGATGCACGTCGCGATGCCCGCCATCCCACCACGCCGGCTCGTTATCGAGAGAATAGACTGCCACCCCGCCATGGGCCGCGTTCCCGAATTTTCCCACCAGGTATGTAACCCAGCCCTGCGCCCACGAGGCGTTGTCGATGGGCTCGGCAATCAGATTAGGATCGTTGCCGGTGATATCGCAGCCTTTCTCCTTGGTGCAGCCGTTGGTTCCCTTGGGATAAACGCCGTTCCCGCATTTCGGGTCATATGGATTGAACTGTGTCTGGACCGGGTAGATCGATCTTGGATAGCTGCAGCCAACACCGGTCTTCGCTACCCATCCCATCAACGGCACGGTGCCCATGGTCTTGGCGCCAATCGCCTTGTCGTTCTGCACATGTTTGTTAAACGAGCTTGTGTCCTCGGTGCCGCCACCTTCAACGCCGTTCTTGTAATACCAGTCGCTGCCCGCACTCGTTACGTCGAGCTTGTAGTTGTACAGCGAAGTCCCGTCGCCTCCAAAGCGGTCCACCGGCAGATTCACTGCCTTGCCCACAGACGAAACCATCGAGAAAGCATTCATGCCGTAGATGTCGGGGCTGATGGCGCGGGTCCGGTTGCCTGCGTCAACCGTCAAAGCCGGGCCGGTGGCGATTGCCGCCTCGCTCAGCGTGACGGTTACGCTGCCGCTCACTGAAGGCATAGCCTTGCTGGTAGCCGTGACAGTGACCGTTGGTGGCGCTGGGAATGGCGTGTCGTAGAGGCCCGTCGAGCTGATGTCCCCCACACTCACTCCCTGACTGATTTTGCTGCCCGCCGGCGAAGCAACCGACCAGGTAACTGCCGTGCTCGCGGTGCCGAATCCACTCGTTGTCGCGGTGAACTGCTGTTGCGCTCCAATGGTCACGGTCCCGCCGGGCGTAACGGTGATCGATGGTTTTTCCTGGGCGGGAGAGCCCCACGCGCCGCTGCAACTTGCTATCCATAGGCAAGCTGCTGAAACCATTGCCCGATTCACCAGCCGATTCAACACGTCCACAGGGCCCACCTTGAGAGTTAAGTGCATTCCAATATGAATGCGTTTACAAAAGTGCTGTTGAGTCGCGGCATTCGAATGCTGGCCGCCATTTTAACACCCGATTTATTGCGCCGTCGCCGTGTCGCGACACAGCTGCGCCCCGCTCATTTGCGCCAAGAGAGTGCTCTCGAGCTAACCTCTCCAATGCCCGCGGTTTATTCGCCGGTCCAGTGGTAAGACGAGATCAGCCTGCCGTCTTTGCCGATGAGCACAATGGCGGCCTCACCGTTTTCAAGCGACCCGGTCAGGTGTTTGCCGCTCCGCACATCGGTAAAATCCACCTTCGTCTGGTCGGATTCAGATGTGACCACGTAGAGAGTCGCGTCAGGATACGCGGTGGGGCAGATGGTGATTCCCGGATCGGTGAGCGTGGTGCTGTACACCGGAGCCACGCCGGCTGTTTTCAGCGCATACCGATACACATCCCCCACCGCGGCCAGATTGTCATTCAGTTCAATGGGAAGCGCCGCAAAGAGGATTTTTCCCCGCCCCACAGCCTTCTCGGCCCATTGGCCGCCGTTGGGTAACTCGGCGCGGCTCAGGTACGTTGTCTTGTTCCCCGGGAAAACAAGCTGTTCTTCTCCACCGGGGAACTGCATTTGTTGGTCACGTTCAGTAAGCGGCGCGGTTTTGTAGTCGAGCCCGATCGCAGCCTGTCTGCCCGTAGCATGCATGTGCGCATCGCCATCAAACGGGCCGGTAACCAGCAGCACAGCGCCGTTTTTCACGCGATCGAGAATCGCCTGCCACACCTTCTCGGTGAGCCCAAACGGCGATGGCAGCAAAATGAGTTTCGGTGAACCGAGCTGATCGATCTGGTATTCGCCAACTGCATAAGCCTCGCTGCGCGCGTAGTCATAAAGCGCCCGAACTGTCATCTGCTGTGCCTGAAGTGCAAACCCATTGCCCACCGACAACTGGAACGACTGCGGCAGCACCAGCGCAACCTGGGGCAGTTCAATGCCGGTTGCCAGCGGCGCGGCCTGGCGAGCAAATTCTCCCAGCGCCTGCAGCTGGCGCTCCCATATCTTGGCTGAACCGTCGCTGCGCTCCATGCTGAAGTCGCCGCCGCGCGACCAGTCCCACTGCAGTGCGCCGCTCGACCCGGCCGCAAATCCCAGGACCCACTTGCGCTCAATCAGGCCGAGGGCCGTCAGTTCGTCATAGCGCCACACGCCGTCGGGAGCCCACACCGGCTGGTAGCCGGTTTCGCCGGTAATGTTGGGCTGGCCCACCCGCTTGGCCGCCACTGAATCCCACAACAGCGCATCGTCCTGCCAATAGGTGTGATTGGTGGTGAATGAAACACCGGCGCCGCCGTAGAACTGGTTCAGAACGCGGTCCATCACGCCGCCTTCATCCTGCCCCACGTTGACCAACTGCTTGCTGCCGGTGCCGTGAATGAGCGTCACCATCCCGCGCACCCAATCGCTGAACATGTCTTGTGCGAAGAGGTTGTAATCAAGCGCGCGAACCTCGTCCGCGTTGCCATATCGATTGTCACCGCCACCCGCTGCAAGATCCTGCGGCCTGGGCAGCGGAACGGCGTCGAAGCTCGAAGGGCCGTCGGGGCTTGAAAGCTTGTCGGGAGTAATGCGCCAGGCGCTCGCCAGCGCATCCAGCTTGCCGTCGTATTTCTCGCTCAGCCATTTGCGCCAGGCCGCAGTTTCAGCCGCGTCGCCGTTGGGATAGTTAGCTGCGAATACATGATAGGGATTCGAGAAACTGGGCTCGTTGATCAGGTCGTAGGAGAGAAACGGCACGTCTTTGAATCGCTCGGCAACCGACCGCACGTAGCCCTTTTCAATAGCGAGCGATGCGGCATCGAGATAGGGATTCGGCACCTGCGGCTCCGGCTTCTTGCCGCGCAGTGTGCCGTCGTATTTAGGCGTGAAGGCGAAGAAGGTAAAGTTGACCGCGATCTTGTGCCGCTGCGCGCACAGCAGATAAGCCTCAAGGTTGCGCAGAAAGCGCTGATTGACCGCGCCGGTGCTGTCGGTAAAGCTCGTGTTCTGAGACCACACGCCGGTGCGCACAAAGCTCACTCCATGCGCCGCCATCTCGGCAAAATCCTTCTCCCACACCCACGCATTGCGCGGGCCTGAAAACTCCCAGCCGTTTTCTTCCGTGGTGAAGTAGTTGGTGCCGACCGGTAAAAGCGGCTTGCCGTCTTCACTGAGAAAATCGCCATTGACGCCCAGTGCAGGGCCCGAATTGACAGCCGAATCAGGCTCAACCCAGAAGCCGTTCTGATAAAACTCCCTGAACGAGCCGCCCGCGCTGAAGGTCGCCGAGACCGTGTAGAAGCCAGGCGCGAGATCGCTCTTTGCGGGGACAGACAGATTGGCCGTTGCGGCGTCCTCAACGGCGAGCGTGGTCGAATCGACGAGGCCATTTTCAGACCACAGTTGCACTTTCACTTCGCCGGCGAGTTTCGCATGGGTTTTGTCGAGATGCGGGTTGCGTAGGTGAACCGTGATTTGAGGCGTCTCGCCGGGCCGGATAGCCGAGTATTGCAGCTCGATCGAAAACGTCGTCGCGCCCTGGCTCGCATAGCGCGCGGCCTGTCCGATCAATGCTATTCCGTCCTGGCTTTGCCAGTAGCCGGGTTCGGGATCGAAATCGAGAGCCACCACCCGGCTGCCCTGCATCGGCCCCCATCCATAATTGGCAACAATCACCGGAGCCGCTGTCAGCAGGCCCGTGGCGTCGACCATGTAACCCAGCCCATCGAGACGGCCTTCAACAGCAAAGAAGCGGCGCGCATGAACCGCGGGAGTCTGAGCGAAGGCGTAGCCGTGCTTCCACTCAAAACGGGCCGGCGCTGAAACAGGGACCACATGCGTGTGGTCGAACTCGAGCGTGCGGGCATAAGTATCCTGTGCTGCGCCCTGAATAAATTTGCCATCGACATTGGCCACCGGAACACGCAGCGGCTGGCCGCCAATCACCAGCAGATTGCCGCCTGCGTGCAGATAGGTTCTGATGGCCTTCCACGCGTCGCCCGTTGGTACCGCCGAACCGTATGGCAGCACAAGCAAATCGGCGCCGTCGAAGGTCTCGGGGACATTAAGCTCCTGAATGCCGGCGAAAATCAGCGCACCGCGCGCGCTTCCGGCGAGGGTCTGAACGAGCACGCTGCGTTCGACCGGCTCGCTGTCAACGGTGGGAAATCCCGGCTCCCAGAAAACCACGGTTTTCGCGGACAGCAGAACAGGTGTAAGCGTAACCAGAAAAGCAAATGACAGCAATCGGCCAATGCGGCGCGGCGAATGAAAAAAGGCAATGCAGCTTCGATTCATTTGAAAGGCTCCGTTACGAGCAAAGTGATACAGCGTTACAGGTTGCGGAAAGGCTTCATGGAATTCACCGTTTTGAAAGAGCGCGAGTTCACTCGTGCCGATAAATCCCGCAAATTGAGTGAGGGGCTTCAGCCCCTGAGGGATCTACCCTCCGCATGAGCCGACTTGGCGTCGCGCAGCGCGGCGAAGGTAGCTACCGCGCAACCCACCAGCGGCGCGCGATCGAGCAGCTTTGAAACGCGAATCTGCAAATTGCGATCGGGAATCTCCGCGCGGGTCACAGGCAAAAACAGATCGGCTGAGCGGGAGATTCCTCCGCCGAGCACAACCACATCGGCGCGAAAATCGGCAAGCAACACCCCCACCAATTGCCCGAGATTGCGGCCGAAATCGGTAAATGCTTCCAGCGCGTCGCTATCGTTTGGCGCCAGTTTGGCAATCTCCTCCACCGAGATCGTTTTTCCGGTGCGCCGGCCGTAATTGCCCGCGATGGCGCGAGTGGAGACAAAATCCTCCACAATGCCGTTCTCGTACGGCACATTCCAAATCTCGCCATCTTTGGGAACGCCGGGACCAGTAGTGACGAGCCTGCCATCTACCGCGAATGCGGAACCAATGCCGGTGCCGAGAGTGAGTCCCACTGCGCGTGCAAAACCTTTAGCCGCTCCGCCGCCCACCTCGCCCAGCAAATAAGCGTCGGCATCGTTGAGAAAACGCACCCGCTCGGGGCCGCAGCCAATTCGCGCGGCGAAAGCCTGGCGCAGGTCGAATCCGTATAAGTACGCGAGCTTGTGGCGCATCAGACTGATGCCGGCCTCATAATCGAACGGCCCGGGAAACGCGAGCGTAGCGCCGATGCCTGAGGGGTCGCCGCCAACGGCTTTCGCTGCCAGGTCATAGAGAAGGCCGACGAAACCGTCGCTGGTTGTGATGTCACCGTAGTGCGCGCTTGCAACCGGCCCAAGACTCAGGTCTTCACCAAAACACAGAGCCGCCGAAATATGGCTTCCGCCAACATCGAATGTAAGAACCCGGGTGTCACGAACTTCTGCCATAAGACCGCTGCCAATCCCCTTCAACGCAAGGGGCAAACATCTCAAATGAGGTCGCTAGCAGTTTTATCACAGCGTCCCGACGCGAGTCGAAAGCCAAAACCGCGAACTGTGTCCGGAACGAGGCGGCCCGTGGCAAGAAAGTGATTTACTGAAGTTCGCATAGGTCCAGTGGTGTTTTAAGCAGGCTTACAATCCATCCAGAATGGCACAGCGCAAGATCGTTCACGTCGACATGGACGCCTTTTACGCGTCGGTGGAGCAGCGTGACGACGAAAAACTGCGCGGCAAACCGGTGGTGGTTGCTTGGCGTGGCAATCGCTCCGTAGTGTGCGCTGCCTCGTATGAAGCCCGCCGATTCGGAGTTCGCTCTGCCATGCCGGCCGTGCGAGCCGAACGTCTGTGTCCCGATGCCATTTTCGTGCCGCCCGATTTCACGCGATACCGAGCTGTCTCAAAGCAGACCCGGGAAATCTTCAAGCGTCACACCGACCTGATTGAGCCGCTGTCACTCGACGAAGCGTATCTCGACGTGACCGAAAACAAGACCGGGATCGCGACCGCGGCTCGCGTGGCGCGCGCCATCCGGGCGCAGATTCGGGAGGAGCTGAATCTCACCGCGTCGGCCGGCGTGGCCCCCAACAAGTTCCTGGCCAAGATCGCATCCGACTGGCGCAAGCCTGACGGATTATTCGTGATACAGCCTGAAGACATCGACAGGTTTCTGCCGCCGCTGCCCGTAGGGCGCTTGCCGGGCGTGGGCAAAGTAACCGAAACAAGACTCGCGCTGATGGGTGTGAAGAAAGTGGGCGACTTGCGCGCCTTTGAACAAGTGGAGCTCGAAATGCGCTTCGGGCGGCATGGGCTCAGGCTCTACCAACTGGCGCGTGGTATCGATCTCAGTCCGGTAGTTCCCGACCGGCCCACGCAATCGATTTCAGCCGAAGACACATTTGAACGCGATGTGCCTCTTTCTGAAACGGAGCCGCTGATCCGAAGGCTTGCGGAAAAAGCCTGGGCCGCATCGCGTAAGGAAACCCGCGTAGCCCGGACCGTGGTTCTAAAGCTCAAGACCAGCGACTTCAGAATCCTCACCCGCAGCTTCACGCCGCCTTCGCCTCCGGCAGACCGCGACGAGCTAACAAACATAGCGCTGTCGCTCAGGGACCGCGTGCATCTGGATGCGCGGCAACTCTATCGCCTGGTTGGCGTCGGACTGAGCAATTTCAACGACCCCGAGGATGCGCCGCAGGCCAAGCTGTTCACCGATCCGGCGCCGCAACCATGACCGCCCGCTGATATAGTCGATCTCTTGAGGAGAGACCAATGAGCGCAGACGCAAACCCACCACTGCTGTTGAGCGAGCGGTTTACCCGCGCGGTCGATTACGCGCGAACCCTCCATATCGAGCGCCGCAAAGGCACCGAGATTCCCTACATGGCGCACCTGCTGGGCGTGGCCTCGCTGGTCATGGGCGAGGCAGGGCGCGTTGATTTCCCGGTAACTGAGGATATGGTGATTGCCGCGCTGCTTCACGATACCGTGGAGGACCATGGCGGCGCGCCGCGCCTCAATGACGTCGAAGTCAACTTCGGTTCGAACGTTGCGCGCATGGTCGAGGGGCTCTCAGACACGCTCGCCGAGGACTCGAGTCAGAAAGAAGACTGGGAAACTCGAAAGAAGAATTATCTCGACCACCTCCGCGGCGAATCTGCTGATGTCCAGCTGATTTCAGCAGCCGACAAACTCTACAACGCGCAGTCGATCCTGACCGACTATCGCAAGATCAAAGGAAAGATATGGGACCGCTTCAAGCGCCCCCGCGACCAGCAGCTATGGTATTTCGACGAGCTACTCAAAGTCTTCAAGAGCGCAGGCACCAACCAAATCGTTGAGGAGCTGGATCGCGTAGTCGAAAAGCTCAAGCAAGAGTCAGCGAAGGATTAGAGTTTTTTCGACCCGCCCTGAACGATTTCCGGTTAAGTTACCGGTTCCCTGAAATCCGCCGCTCCCAGGTACGTCCCATAGTGGTACTGGGGTACCGAAAAAGTAAAAAGATGATGAAACAGTCAATTGAAAGCCATAGTAAAATAGCTGCGAAACGAAATGGACATTCTCGCGCGGCCTGAGTAAAGGCGGTTGCGTGCAGGTGTCTCGTGAATTCATAAGGCGCGTTCACCACATTTTTTCTTCAAGTCGTTTTTGTAATACCGGAGCTGATCAGGATGCGCTCAACGCGCTGAAACCCGTCCCCCGGGGCCCGCAGCGATTGGCAAGACATTGACCGTGGTTTCACCTAACGCAGTCTCCGGGTTCGACTCAGAAACGCAGGTATTTTTCTTGCCATTCCTTCTTCATCTTCCAGGCCAGGGAGGCTTCTCATCGAGCGCATGGGCCACGACCAAACCTTGCGTCCCGACGCAAAGGCAAGCCATCGCCTCATGAACCGGAGTGGTCGTAACCCTGGGCAAGAGTGGTTTCCGGCTCCATTTTTTGAGGTACTGAAGACTTTAGTCCCCATGCGCTTGTTACTTCATCTCAACACAAGGTCGTGTAACGGAACGAAAGGCACAGAAAAGGACGGAAGCCGAGCCAGCACTCCGATCGTCGAGTGGCTCCGGCAACTGTTGCCTATCCTGGCCTGCGGCTTCTTTGTGCTTGTTGTGTGCGCCACACTCCGCGCACAAGAGTACAGCTTTCGCTATTTCGGCATTGCCGAGGGGCTCAACAATCTTGCCGTCAGAGACATTTACCAGGGGCAGAGCGGATTTCTCTGGGTAAATTCTGAGAACGGCATCTACCGCTTTGACGGCGACAGCTTTGAGTTTTTCGGACCCTCCCAGGGCATTCCTCTTGCCCTCGACGTTTCATTCGGCGATGCCCCCGACGGCTCATTGCTGGTGGGCGCGCCCTTTGGCCTCTACCGGCTTACCGGAAACCGGTTCAGCCAGGTGTCCGGCAATTTTTCGTCGGTCAGCGAAACTGAAGGCATTCAGGCCGACGGCAAGGGCCACACGTGGCTCGCCACAGATCTCGGACTGGTCGAGCTTTCAGCTAATCCAGGGCAACCGCAGTTTGCGCAGCGCGCCGTTCCGGTGGCGCCGGGGGTTGCGAGCGCCGCTGTGCACTCGGTGCTGCTCGATGGAGACGCGGTCTGGTATGGATGTGGCGACGAGATCTGCCACCTTGACCCTAAAGGCGTCATATCCGTTCTGGGACGCGAAGCCGGGCTGCCCGCCGATCGCTGGCAGGCCATCAAGAAAGACAAAGACGGAAGCTTGTGGGCCAGCGGAGCCATGAGCGGGATTCTGGTTCGTGCTGAAGGCCAGGCTAAGTTCACCAAGCCAAACTCGCCTGCCATAGCAGGAGCCCTCAATGGCATTCCCAGTCTCGATGCCGATGGCCGCATCATGTTGGCTTCGCCGACCGGGTTAATTATCTCCACACGCGACGGATGGCAGCGGATCGACCGCGCAAACGGTTTGCGCGGCACAGTCTACTCAGCATTTGAAGATCGTCAGCATTCCCTCTGGCTCGGCCTTGGTGGCCGCGGCCTGGTCCAGTGGCGAGGCTATCGCCAGTGGGAATACTACACGTCTGAAAGCGGGCTGGGCAGCGATGTTGTCTTCGAAATTCTGCCCGAGGCCGACGGTTCGCTGTGGGTAGCCACGCAGGCCGGAATCTATCACGGAGTGCGAAAAGGATTTGCCGAGGTGTGGACCCAGCTCGGTGCGCTCGCCAACCGGCAGGTGCACAGCCTTCAAAACGGCGAGAATGGAGACCTCTGGGTTGGCACAACTCACATGGGCATTGCCCGCGTGCATCTCTCCACGGGAACGGTAACTTGGTACGGCGATGCCCAGGGCCTCACGGGGAAAGCGGCTTTCACCATACGATTCGACCGCGAACACCGGCTGTGGGCGGCCACTGATGGCGGATTATTTGTTTCATCGCCCCCGTACGACGAATTCTCTCGCGTCACCGAACTCGCTCCAACCCTTGTCTGGACGGTAACTGAAGACTCGCAGGGTGTGATGTGGGCGGGCGGCTCGGGCGGCCTGTTTGCATTGATTGACGGCCATTGGCACAACTGGACCAAGGCCGACGGGCTGAGCAACCAGGAGGTGCTCGCGCTTGGCGCCGGTCCCGGCGGGGCCGTGTGGATCGGTTACAGCTATGGCGGAGGCATCGACCGGGTCTATCGCTCGGGAACTGGCATCAGGATTGAGAGAGGCGTACAAAGAACCGGAACCACCGGCATTATCTACTACCTCGATTTTGATTCCGAGGGCCATTTATGGGCCGGATCGGACCATGGCGTGGACATGTGGAACGGCTCGCGTTGGAGCCACTACGACATGAACGACGGCCTGGCCTGGGACGATAGCGATTTGAATGCATTTGCCCAGGAACCAAACAACGGTCCGTTTTGGTTCGGGACAAGCGGCGGCCTTTCTCGCTTCACGCCCAGGCCGCAGGCCACGTCCAACACCTCTCCCCAGGTGGTGTTCACGCGCATGCTTTCCGGGCAGACTGATGTCTCTGGCCTGCAGAATCCCTCGTTCGAAGCCAGCGCCAACTCGCTGTCGGTGCAGTACTCCGCGCTCAACAGTACCGCCGGTCCCAATAATGTCGCCTTCCGTTACCGCATGATTGGTGAATCGTCCGACTGGACCGAAACCACCCGCCGTGAGCTCGAGTTTGTGCACCTTCCGCCGGGGCCATACCAGCTTCAGGTCGAGGCCGGCGATGGCCTGGGCAACTGGAGCGGGCGCGTCGCCGAATACGACTTCACCATCCAGGTGCCCTGGTATCGGGCCTGGTGGTTTTTGCTGCTTTGCTTCATCGTGCCCACGTTGGGCATCCTCGGCTTTCTGCGTCTTCGCGTCGCCGGCATCCGCGCTCGCGAGCTCGAGCTTGTGCGCCTGGTTGAAGAAAAAACCGCCGACCTCCAGCGCGCCAATGAAGAGCTCACCCGCCTGTCGGCCACCGATGCGCTTACCGGCCTGGCCAACCGGCGTTGCTTCGATCAGACACTCGAAAAAGAGTGCGCGCGCCTCCACCGCTCCGATTCGCCGCTCTCCCTCGTCCTTTTCGATGTTGACCACTTCAAGGCGCTCAACGACTCGCTCGGCCACCAGCGCGGCGACGTGTGCCTGGCATTGCTCGCCGGAGAAATGAATCGCATTGCCCGCCGCGCCATCGACGTGGTCGCGCGCTTTGGCGGAGAAGAATTTGCCATGATCCTGCCCAACACCAGCCTTGAAGGCGCCCGCCGGGTTGCTGAGATGGTGCGCCGCGCAGTGATGGACCTCAACCTTCCCCATCCAGCTTCGCCCGGCCCGGCTTATCTCACGGTCAGCGCCGGCGTTGCCGCTTCAGAGGGCGGTCAGGATTCTCCGCAGAAACTGGTGGCAGCCGCCGACCGCGCGCTCTACATGGCCAAGCGCCAGGGCCGCAACCGCGTAATTGTAGCCGCCGCTGAACCCACGTTCGGCCAGCCCAGCATTCCGTCCTCACCCCTGCCGGACTAGCCAGCGTCCCGCAAATCCTCAACGCCCTCCATGCGCCTGTTCATCGCAATTCCGCTGAGTGAGCCCATCGAAACCGAGCTCAAACGGCTCACCGCAACAATGCGCCCCGCGGCCCCCGATCTTCGCTGGTCGTCGCCTGAAACCTGGCACATCACGCTCCAGTTCCTGGGCAATGCAAATGAGCAGCAGTACGCGTGCCTGCAGCCGCGCTTGTCCGCGTTGAAGGCCACCTCATTCGCCATCGATTTCGAAGGACTGAGCGTCTTCGAGCGCGCCGGAGTATTCATCCTCGCAGTTGCGCCAACCCCAGCGCTGGTAGCCCTGCAAAAGAGAGTCGTAACGGCAACCCAACCCTGCGGCTTCTTGCCTGAGGACCGCCCCTATCGCCCCCACATAACGCTGGCGCGCTCAAAGTCCGGAAGCAAGGGCAAAGAATTGCACACGCTGTTGGAACAGCCAGGCGAGAAACTAGCCATCGACAGGCTGATCGCCACCGAGTTCCGCCTCTACGAGAGCCATCCGTCGGCAGCGGGATCGAAATATGAGGTGAAAGGCCGGTTTCCGCTGGGCGAGTCTTCGCCAGCCGATCTCCAGTGACTGCGCCGGAAATCAGGTTTGAGGCGTCGGTATCGGCACATCCTGCTGCAGCGTGAAATCAATCACGGTCTCACTCGGTACCTTTACCTTTTCGCCCCCGGTGATGATTTCCGAGCCTGCGCCGGCACCTGCGCCCACGCCCGCGCCGATCGCTGCTCCCTGGCCGCCGTCGGCAGCGGCGCCGATGATCGCTCCAAGGGCCGCCCCGCCCAATGTTCTCTTCGCGGTGCTTGCGCCGCGCGACTTGCCGTTCACTGCATAGTCGCCCGTCACCACGGGCACCATCTTTCCATTCACCACAATCCCCGTCAGTTCCAAACGCAGCTGCGATCTGCCCTCAAACGTGCCTGACTCCTTCACTTGTGTCAGCCTGCCGTAGACCAGGGCGTCTTGCCCAACTAATACGCTCCCCTCCATGGTCAGGGGTTCATCGAGCGAAGCCTCAAAGCGGTCTCCAACCATGCTGGTAGAGGAATCGATGGCATCGATGGTGCGGACAGAGATTTGTGTCCCGGCTGGGATAGTTACATAGGCCGGCTTCGTTGCCACGGGCGCTGCCGCCACCGGAGCGTCGGGAAGCGAACTCCGCTGCTGCAGCGCCGGGTCACTTGGCGCGTCTTCTGATTCGAACTTGAGCGATACAACGTCAGCGACGTTATACTTCTGCACCGTCGAGCCGACCTGGAAGCTGATTTCAGTGTCAGTGCCGCCCAGGAATTTGCCCTTGATCAGGCTGCCGTTCTTCAACTCCAATGTATCGGCCCACGCCGCCGACACGGCCAGAGCCAGCACAATCAACATTCCGCATTTCAGCATGGGTCTCATGATCTTGTTCGATGTCCCATTTAACTGCCCGTTTCATATAAATTGCAAGCCCATTCTGGACTCACCTCGGGCTGAAGCACTGGGTGGTTTCCGCTCTAGCCGCTGAAACCCGGAGGGAGTAGAGGCCTTCAGGCCTCTGAAACGAGCCCATCAATCACCGCGGGCTTTAGTCCCGGGCAGTCCTGGGAAGGGGCACGGATGGTAGGTCAGGGCTTCAGCCAGTAATTGAACGCACCCCAAAACTCCCGGGACTTTAGTCCTACGCGGAATTGACTGAAGGGACGAAAAACGGACCGCCGAGTCCCGATTCTGGGACCTGGGAAAGCACGAACCCATCCGCTGAGCCCCCGCTTTCAGGTATACTGAAGATTCGGCGTTCCGCCCCTGTGGCTGCTGTGCGCCTGTGGCCCGGAAATCGGCGCCCGAAGCGATTTAAATTCTGGAGTTAAGACAATGTCTCAAGTTTGCGATATTTGCGGCAAGGGGCCGCAGTTTGGTAACAACATCTCACACGCCCACAACGTTTCACGCCGCCGCTGGAATGTGAATCTTCAGGCCGTGAAGGTCCTCGTGAACGGAGCAGCCAAGCGTATTCGCGTGTGCGCCAGCTGCATCAAGTCCGGCAAGGTCGCCAAGGCCTAAGCGACTCAATCCACAGCATCATACGCAAGAAACAAACCCCGTCCCGACCGGCGGGGTTTTGTTGTGCCCGGGTTGCGCCTCAGATCCGTGTCTGTCCGTTGCATGCAATTAAGCCCGCAGCGCGCACAATTGAATTGATGCAAACCGCACAAAGATCCGCTTCGCCGTCAGCTATCATCTGTTCCCTTGTTCCCTTGTTCCCTTGTTCCCTCGTTCCGTCGCTCCCTCGCTCCCTCGTTCCCTCGTTCCCCCCGCTCCCTTGCTCCCCAAAAACATACCCCCCCACCCCCCGGGGTGCCTCCAAGGTAAATAGGTTTACTCGACAATAAGTGATAGCAACTAAATATGGTTAGCAAAGAAAATGTAACAAATAGGCCGTTACATCCATTCACAAAAGACCGTCGAAAACCCCTGTTTTGCACCTGAATAAGTGCAGTTTTGCCTCATTTCGCGCAAATTTCCATGCAACAACGATTCGATCGCAAGCCTATGAATCCAATATGTTTACCGCGATCCATCAGATGAATTCGATTTCACACAATTGCGCACTCTAATGCGCGTCCGTCGCCAGCGGATTGTCCCACTTGAACGAGCCTGCATCGAGACCCTTCGGCGACCAGCGACTCACGATCGCCTGCGCCAAATGCCCCAGCGTCTGCTCAGCCTCGTTGTCGCCCGTCCAGCGCTGGTCGGCGTTGTCCCACGTGAAGGCCGCAATCACGATCGGACCATTCACCGATGCAATCAGCGCAACATCGTTGCGGACCTGGTCGAGCGCGCCCGTCTTATTGGCGATCGCCGACCCTTTCTCGCTGGTATCGAGCGACTCAAGATAGCGCGGAAGACTGTCTCGATCCTGCTGCTCGCGCAGCGAATGCAAAATGACTCCGCAGATATGCCCATCAACGGGCAGCGGCTTTGCCCCGTTTAGCGAAAGCCGGCACTCAGCAAAACGATCCATGATTGATGCCATCTCGCGCGCCGTAGTTTTGCCAAGACCGAACTGCGGCTGGTCAGCAGGCATCGGGCCGCTGGCAGGCTTGTAGACCTTTTTGTAGAGATACGTTTGCTTCAATCCGGCAGCTTGCAAAGTGGCATTGATATGGGCAAGTCCAAGACGGTCGATGGCCACGTTGGTCGCGGTGTTATCGCTAAGCACGACCATCAAATGAAGCACGTCGCGCAAGCTGAGCGTGATAGGCGCAGTGAGTTGGCCCAGAACACCCGAACCTGGGACCTGATTGTCTTTCGTCAGCACAACCTTGTCGTCGAACGTGGCCGTTCCGCTGCGGATCTGTTCGGCGGCGTCAAGCAGAATGCCCATCTTGATAACGGAAGCAGTCTTGACCGGCTCATTGGCATCGAGCTCGGCAGTTTCGCCAGTCAGCAAATTGTGAGCGTAGATCGCAACCTTGCCGTGGTGCGCCGCGGCAATCGCCTGTAGTTGATTGTCGAGTTGAGTATCGTTAACGAGAGGCGGTTGTTGCGCCCGGAGTGAAGTGACGCCAAAGAGAATCAGGCACAAGCCAGACAGCCCGACGGAGCGGATCAGAATCATTAGTCGAGAGTAATTCGCCGCAGCACGGTTTCGCTATCAGGCTTTTTCGTCCGCGCGCGTAAAGGTGAGCGATGCCGAGTTGATGCAGTAGCGAAGGCCGGTCGGGCGCGGGCCGTCAGGGAATACATGGCCAAGGTGGCCGCCGCAGCGCGAGCAGGTGACCTCAACGCGCCGCATGCCGTGGCTGCTGTCTTCATGCTCTTCAACAGATTTTGAGCCGGCCGGAATCATGAAGCTCGGCCAGCCGCAGCCGGAGTCGAACTTGGCCCCGCTCAGGAACAGCAGTGCGCCGCATCCCGCACAGTGATAGTTGCCGGTCTCATGATTTTCGGTGAGCGCGCCGGTGAACGGGCGTTCCGTTCCTTTTTCGCGCAGCACGTGGTACTGCGTGGGCGTCAGGGACTCACGCCACTCAGCCTCGCTGCGCAATACTTTATCGTCGCTGTCGCTCACTTGTGCCTCCCGGAGAACGATTGCCGCTGTTGATTCGATGCGCGAAGCGAAGGGCCGTTTCAAACTTGACTGCAATCAAACTTCGGCGATCAGTTCAATTTCAATGAGGACGTCTTTGGGCAGCCGCGAAACTTCAACGGTAGTGCGCGCCGGGGCAGTTCGGCCTTCGCCGCCTAGATAAGCACCGTAGGCCGCATTCATGGCTGCAAAGTCGTTAAAGTCTTTCAGAAAGACCGTCGTCTTGACCGCGCGGTCGAGACTGCTGCCCGCTGCTTCAACAATGGCCTTCAGGTTTTCAAGAACCTGCGTGGTCTGTTCGGTGATTCCGCCGGCAACAACGCTGCCAGTCGCAGGATCAAGTGCAATTTGACCTGCTGTAAAAATGAGATTGCCAGATCGGATGGCCTGCGAGTAAGGGCCGATGGCTGAGGGTGCGGCTGTGGTTGCGATCGCCTGCTTGGTCATAGACCGATTTTAATCGAAGGCAAACAACCATGGCTGCCAGGTCTCGCGAACCCGGCAGCCAGATGGTTTCCGAACTCAGTTTCTAGCCTACGTTGAAGTTGGCAAGAATGCCGCCGGCAAGCATCATCGCCAGCAGCCAGTAAGCGGCATTAATGGCGAACAGCTTGGCCGGACGTTTTTCAAAGATGCTCTGAGTCAACATCACCGGAGCAATAAAGCCGGCCCAGCAAATGGCGCCGACATAGAGCCCGCGCTGCATCGAGACTGCGCCACTCCATTTAATCAGGTGCGCGAGCACCATGGAGAGAACCACGTTGGCAATAAACGAGGCAACCATTGGAAACCACGCATTCTTGGGCTTCACACCCTCCGGAATCCCGACCAGCACCCTCCAACGAGCCTTGAAAACAAAGCCATACCATAGAGCGCCCAACAGCCACTGCGCGATTGCCGCATAGAAAACCGCCAGGGGGCTGACATGGAAAATCTGCATGCGAAAAAACCTCCCATTTCATGTTTAAGATTCGGCTCCCCGAGACGGATGATCCAGGGAAAATGAAGCCAGCGCGTGTCAGTCTAAAAAGGAGTCGCGTGACCAATTTGATTGAGGGTGAACCCTAAAGTCAAGGCAAATCGCACTCAAGGTGCCGTACTTGGAATCGGCATTTGCGCAATCAACGCGTTCTTTGAATCAACGTTTCTTCAGTGCTTCAAGTTCTTCGAGCGTGCGGGGCCAATCGGAACCAAGCAGGCGCGAGAGACTGCGGTCAGCCAGCACCTTTCCGCCGGTCTGGCACTCGGCGCAGTAGTTGGTTTCGTTGTCGGCATATCGGATGCGCTGCACCGGCCGGCCGCAGCGCGGGCAAGGCTGATCGAAACGGCCGTGCACGGCCATCTCCGGCCGAAATGCCGTGACTCCCTCAGGGAATGTTTTCGTTGCATCGGCCGAGAGCCGCGCGGTCCAGATATCCAGTGTTTCGCGCGTCGCCGCGAAGAGCCGCAGCCACTCTTCATCTATCAACTTGTGGGTGAGCGCGATGGGCGAGAGCTGCGCGGCATGCAATATCTCATCGGAGTAGGCGTTGCCGATTCCGCTCACGATGCGAGGATCGGTGAGAGCGCGCTTGAGGGTGCGGTTCTCGTGCGTGAGAGCGGCGCGAAAACCCGCGAGGTCGACTGAGAAGATTTCAACGCCGCCGGGGTCGAGCGACTGTAAGCCGTCCTCTCCGCGAACTACATGCAGCGAGGCGCGGCGCTTGCTGCCGGCCTCTGTCAGGGTTAAGGTGCCGTCCAAAAAATAAAAGCCCGCTAGGGCCTGGCGGCCGGCTAGCCTGGCGTTTGCAGCTTTCCAATGCAGCCGGCCCGCAATCATCAGGTGTAGCACCAGCCAGACATCGCCTTCGACGCCGATGGCAATGCGCTTGCCAATGCGCCGCAGAGCAGTTACCGTGCGGCCCTCAGCGCTTGAGGGTGGAGGATCGAAGGTGCGCAGCAGAAACGGGCTGGTGATCGCAACCCGTTCAAGCACACGGCCAACGATTCGTGATTCAAGCGCGGTGATGTAGGCCGTAATGTCGGGCAGTTCGGGCATCTGGTTACAGTTTGCAAAGTGGAAATCGAATCCGCAATGGATTGTTACAGTGTGACCCCGCGTCTCGGAAGCGAGACCCGGGCACGCTCTCATCAACATGCTAATTGAGAATCGTGTTGTCGATGAGCCGGGTCGACCCAACGTATGCGGCGACTGCGAAGAGCGCGCCCGGAGCGGCGCTTGAGAGCGGTTGGAGCGTCGACCAGTCAGCCAGCTCGATGTAATCGATGCGCACGGCTGGCTCGGCGGCGAATGTGTCTCGGGCGGCGGCGATTAGTGCGGCGGAATTGCGTTCACCGGCGGCGAAGAGCGATTCAACTTTGCGAATCGCGCGGCTGAGGACCAGCGCCTGCGAACGCTCAGCGGTGCTGAGATAGGCATTGCGCGAGCTGAGTGCGAGGCCGTCGGGTTCACGAACGATGGGGCAGACAACGATCTCCGTGCCAATGCGCAGGTCGGTAACCATGCGGCGGAGGACGGAAACCTGGGCTGCGTCTTTCTGGCCGAAGAAGGCGCGATCGGCTTCGGCGGCGATGAATAACTTGGCGACGACTGTGGCGACGCCGCGAAAGTGTCCGGGCCGTGAAAGCCCGTCGAGTCGGTTGCTCAGGCCTTCAACTTCAACAAATGTGGCTGCGCCTGCTGGATAAAGTTCGTCGACCGCCGGCGCAAAGATGGCATGCGCGCCGTTGGCTTTGGCCAGAGCGCAATCGGCCTCGAAGGTGCGCGGATAGCGGCTGTAGTCTTCGTTCGGACCGAATTGCGTAGGGTTCACAAAGATGCTTACTGCTACGAATCCGCACGATTCACTCGCCGCGCGAATCAGCGATGCATGACCGGCATGCAGCGCGCCCATGGTGGGCACGAGTCCGATGGTGTTGCCACCGTCGTTGCGTTCGCTCCGCGACCACTCGCGAAGCTCAGTTGCTGTGCGAAGAATCTCCATCGGTCGATTTTCAGTTTGCCGGGGCTCAGTTTGTCCAGTCCGGCAGCGAGTCGCGATTGGCGATTTCGTCAGCGGAGTCGACATCGGAAGAGGGAACGGGAAGCGGCGCCAACGCCTGGCGTGCTGCTTCGCCAAGGTGGTAACTCTCTTCGTCCGCGGGGAAGGTGCGATGCTCCACGTCTTCGCGATAGTGCTCGACAGCCGTGTGGATAGCGGAGCCCAAATCGACATAGCGGCGAACGAACTTGGCCGCGGGGACGAAAGTGAGGCCGACAAGATCGTGGAAGACGAGAATCTGGCCGTCGCATCCGGGGCCAGCGCCGATGCCGATCGTGGGGATGGACAGCTCAGCGGTGATGGCTTCGGCAACCTCGCGCGGCACGCCCTCAAGCACAATGGCTCCTGCGCCCGCTTCAGCCAGGGCAATCGCATCGGACTGCAGCCGTCGAACGGTTTCGGGGGTGCGAGCCTGCACGCGGTAGCCGCCCATGCGGTGCACGCTCTGAGGAGTAAGGCCGAGATGCCCGATGACCGGGATCTCGGCCTCGGTGAGAGCGCGGACGAGGCCGATGCGCGGGCCTTCAATTTTGACAGCCTCGGCGCCGGCGTCTTTGATGAAGCGCACGGCGTTGGCCACGCCGTCAGAAATAGATCCGTGATAGCTGCCAAATGGCATATCGGCCACCACCAGGGCGCGGCGCACGGCACGGCGCACGGCACGCGTGTGATGGAGCATCTCGTCTACTGTAACTGCGAGCGTGTTTTCATGGCCAAGAACGACCATAGCGAGCGAGTCGCCGACGAGTATCAAGTCGATGCCGGCTTCGTCGACCAGGCGCGCGGTTGCGTAGTCGTACGCAGTGAGAGCGGAGATTGGCTTTTGCTGGCGCTTCATCTCAGCCAGTGCCGGCATGGTGACTTTTGCGAAGGGGATGCCGGACGACGCAAGGCGTGCGTCGCCGCTGAACTGCGTCAAACTCATTTTTCTCTCCAGTGCCGCTCCGAAGACCCAGGATGCAGCCCGAACAATAAAAGTATACGCCGGTCGGACCTATGCGCCAGCGCTTGCGGCGGGCAGGCCATGAGACGCAGACTAAAGTGAATGATCTCTGCACTTGAAACCGGAGTAACGGCAGCGTTGGGAGCGGCGGCTGTGGCGGGCCTGGCCGCCGGCGGTTTTGCCTACGCGTCGCTGTGGCCCGGCTCACGGATCTTTGGCACGGCGATTACTGCGCCACGGCGGCCGGGTGAGATTGCGCTGACCTTCGATGATGGGCCGAATCCCGAGTGGACGCCAAAGCTGCTCGAAATTCTGGCGCGGCATCAGGTGAGGGCCACGTTTTTTATGCTGGGCAAGTTTGCCGCTGCGCAGCCGGAACTGGTTCGGCGGGTTGCGGCCGAGGGGCACCTGATCGGCGATCACTCGTGGAGCCATCCCAAGCTGTCAAATTGTTCGGCGACGCGAATTGAAGATGAGCTGAAGCGGACCAGGGATGCGCTGGAGCAGATCATTGGCGCGCCGGTGAAGTTTTTCAGGCCTCCGTTCGGGGCGCGGCGGCCGGCGGTGTTTCGCATTGCGCGCGAGTTAGGCCTTGAGCCGGTTTTGTGGAACGCTATGACCGATGACTGGATCGAGCCATCGGCCGAAAAGATTGCGGCGGCGATAGGTAAGAAGGTTGATGCGCTGACTCGGAGCGGGAATGCAGCGAATATTGTGTTGCACGATGGGAATCATCGGGAGACGGCGGGCAAGCGCGGGCCGTCGGTGGCGGCGGCGGGAATGCTGGTGGAGCGGTACAAGTCGACACACAAGTTTGTGAGGCTGGAAGCTTGGGTGCAGCGGTGAGTGGAGGTTCGAGGTGTCCCGCCCTTCCACGATGAGGCTGTGGAAGGACGGGGCACGGGGTTCGTAGGACGCGGCTTTATCGCGTCGAGGTCACGCCGCCAGCACGGCTGTGAAAGCTTCATGGGCGGCTGCGATGGTGGCGGCGATTTCGGCGTCGGTGTGGGCGGCGGACATGAATGCGGCCTCGAACTGCGAGGGCGGGAGCCAGACGCCGTGGCCGAGCATGGCGCGATGGAAACGGCCGAAGGCGGCGGTGTCGCTTTTGGCTGCTTCGTCGTAGTTCGTTACCGGGCCGGGGGTAAAGAACCATGTACCCATGGAGCCGACGCGGTTCAGGGTAAGCGGTATGCCGGCTGAGCGGGCTTGTGCGGCGACGCCTTCAAAGACTGCTTTCGATGTGGCTTCGAGCTTAGGGTAGACCTCTGCTGCGTGGTCCTTAAGATGGCTGACCGTTGCAATGCCCGCTGCCATGGCGAGCGGGTTTCCGCTCAGAGTCCCGGCCTGGTAAACCGGGCCAAGAGGCGCCAGCATATCCATATATTGGCGCTTGCCGCCGAAGACGCCGACGGGCAAACCTCCACCAACAATCTTGCCGAGCGTAACGAGGTCGGGGTCGAGAGAATACAGTTCGCATGCGCCGCCGAGCGCGACGCGGAAGCCTGTCATTACTTCGTCCACAATGAGCAGTGTGCCTTCGCGGCGGGTGAGTTCGCGGAGGCCGTGGAGGTAGCCGGGCGCGGGGGGAATGCAACCGGCGTTGCCTACGATCGGCTCGACAATAATGGCGGCAATTTGATCGGGATGGGCGTCGAAAGCGGCTTCAACGGCTGCGAGATCGTTGTAGGGCAACGCGTGCGTGAGGTGCGCGACTTCTTCGGGCACTCCGGCCGAGCCGGGAATTCCAAAGGTGGCGACGCCGGAGCCGGCTTTGACGAGGAGTCCATCGGCGTGACCGTGATAGCAGCCCTCAAACTTGACGATGATTTTGCGGTTGGTGGCGGCTCGCGCAAGGCGAATGGCCGACATGGTGGCTTCGGTTCCGGAGCTGACGAAGCGCATTTTCTCGATGGCCGGGTAGCAGGCGACGATGAGTTCGGCCAGGTCGGCCTCCGCAGCGGTTGAAGCGCCAAAGCTGGCCGAATTGCGGGCCGCGCGCTCGATAGCTTCAACCACAGGCGGGAAGGCGTGGCCCAGAATCATGGGTCCCCATGAGCCGAAGTAGTCGATGTAGCGATTGCCGTCGGCGTCGGTTATGTAGGCGCCCTGGGCGATGGCGACAAACGGAGGTGCGCCGCCGACCGCGCGAAAGGCCCGCACCGGGGAATTGACGCCGCCGGGGAAAAAGCGCTCGGCGCGCGATTGGAGGGCTGCGGAGCGGTTGCGGTTCGAGGTCATCAATCCAGTATAGAAGTGCGGTCGCAGTGCCTGATTGAGATGGGGCGGTTAGGTCTGAGGTATCCCAGGTCCCCAAAGGCGACGGACCTCCACCCCACGGACGATGACCTGTCCGTGGGGACCCCGGACCTGGGGCACCCATCTTTCTTGCACGATTGGGATGGCGCCGAATGCTTGGTGCGGTCAGGCTTTCCTGGATTTTGCCGCGGCGAAGGTTGTGAGGATGACTAGCGAGGCGATCTCGAAGGCGATGGCGACGCCGAAGAGAAATCCGCGGAGAAGGTCGCTGTTGTCGAGGCCGAAGTGGCCGGCCGGGTAAGAGAGGCGCGGCCAATCGCCTGCGACGACCAGCAGCATGAGACCGGTGACGAGCAGCATCATGGCGACGGGGACTACCTTCGCCGGATTCGAGGAGAGCTTGTCGAAAAGCATGGGGATCTCCTTTCGAGGGGGTTGGGGCGGCGGCTTACTGGTGCCGCGGATTCTGGTTTTGGGCAAGCGCGCGACCCGCGAAAATGCGCAGCAACTGAAAGACGGCGAGCACATCGATGGAGCAGCCCACCCCGGCGCAAACTCCACGGCAGGTGTCGTTGGTTACGGGAGTGAGATGGAGCAGCGAAAGCAGCGGCAGGGGCCACGCGAAGGCGCTGGCGAGGTCGACTTGCGCGATCAGCAGCAAGAGAAACAGGATCGGCAGAGATTTTTGCAGAGAGCAGGAATCGAGCAGGAACATTGGTTTTTCCTTTCAGACTCGGGAGCCGCAGTTGCGCATGCGGCGAGTTGACCAGAACAAGAACACGATGGCCATTCCGATAAAGAAGCCGCGCAGAGCGAGGTAGAGATCCGGATGGCGATGTCCGAAGCTGGTGAAGAACAGGTTGAGCATGAGGCCGGCCATGAGGCAGACGTTGCCAACGGCGTAGATGCTGCGTGTTTTGGGGCCGTAGTCGCGAATGTTACGGCACATAAGAGTTTCCCTCCTAATTGCTGAAGCGGTACCAAAGCATGAGCGCAATCTTGGTGATGCCCATGGCGTAGATGACAATGATCAGATCCCAACTGATGCGGTGTTCGACCAGCAGCCGGTATTCGAGCAGCACAAAGAGGGCGAGCACGCCGACGACGGCCGCGATAGACGTGGAGCGGCGGCCATGCTCGAGAATGCGCTCGTCGGCGATGTGGTCGAGCATAAGAAAGCGGCTGAGAAGCTTTGGGATCATTGCGGGTTCTCCAGGGTGAAGATTTCGTCGGTGGGGCAGCGAAAGACGCGGGCAAAGATGAGCGCCAGCTCGAGCGAGGGCACGTAGCGGTTGCGCTCGATGGAGTTGATGCTTTGGCGTGAAACTCCCGTGGCTTCGGCCAGCTGCTCCTGGGTCATGCCGCAGGCGGTGCGGAGCTCTTTTACCCGGTTTGTGATGGTGTTGGCCATGTAAAGTCGGCTTTCCATACGAGAATGGCACCGGTCGCGTGCGATGTCAAGCCGGCTTTACGTTTTTCTTTTCAGGTCAGGTGATGGGGCTCATGCAACATGCGGAATTGTGGGAACGATCAGGAGCCTGGTGAGCCGGGCGGCTGAGCTTGAGGAAGAATCTTAGAAGGGCAATGGGGCTCATTCTTTCGAGGACCTGGTTGTAGTTGGCTTCGGTGGCGTTTTTGAAGGTGGCGGGGCGCCGGCGGGAGGTTTTGGAGGGTTTATCCTCGTCGGCGGCTGCGGTGAGGCTGGTCGCGACGCTCTCTTCGGCGGGCTCGGCGCTTTCTTCTTCCGAGGCCTCTGCTTGTTCTTCTTCCTCTTCTTCTTCGTTTCCGAGCTTGCCGCAGGTATCGCGGTGGGGGCATTCGGAGCAGTCTTCATAGCTCTTACCCCAGCCTTTTTCCACGACGCAGAGCTTGGGGGGCGAGTTCGTCGCCCTGTTTTGACCGGATAATTTCACGGACCGTTTCACGTGGGGAGCTGCGGGAGTCGTCGACTTTCTGGGCGAGGATTTGAATGCCGTAGAGGGCGAGGCCGGCCTGCCTGGCGTCGATGCGTTTGCCTATAAGCGCATTGAGGATTTGGATGACCGCGGTGCTGACTCCGGCGGTGTCTACAATGGCGGAGAACTTGAGCTTGCGCCGTTCGACGCCGCGCGTGGATTTGTGGAGCTTGACATGGAAGTAGCAGAAGTCGCTTTGGCGCATGGGCGGCGACTGGCACCTGATTCCGTCGGATTTGATGTGCCGACAAGCAGCGAACATGGAGATACCCCCTCTCCCCCCTGGGAACGGTTAAGTGGTTGATTCGGTTGAAGTTGAATGTGACCAAAATTGCGCAAAACGACCGTAAATATCTCATGGCGCTGGATTTAGATTTAAAATCCTGCGGGCCAATGAGTTACGGGCGCTGATTTGAGACGGATGGGGCGAAAACTGATCCGCGCGAGGGCTAAATATTCTGCCGGTTTTGCGCGAGGATGCTATGCCCTGATTTGAGAGTAGCTGAAATGGGGGAAATTACCTGCAAAGGGGGGCGAGAAATATTGGGGACGAGATTGTAAATTCGACATTGGCGATTTTCTATGCTGCGATGGCATTTTTGTGAAGAAGAAGTGGGTTGGTATGTTTTGCCGATTTATAAGTTCCGCGTGGGCGACGATAGAACAACTACCGCGGATTCGGCTGGTATTATTTCTTCGTAATGCGACGGGCAAGGATATTCTCCGCGTACTGCTCAGTAATCATGTCCGGCCTCGTTTTCTCTCTCATCCTGTTGAGATTGGGGATGGATGTGGAGTCCCCACAACTCCTCAAGTACATTTTGGTGGGCACAATCCCGCTATCGCTCGTCGTGGCTTTCGCCGTTCTTTCCTCTTATCGGCACCTCTGCACGGGAGTTTTCCTCCTCGCAATCTTCCTCAGCGCAATCGCCTGCGTGCCAATGGAATCGCTAACGTAAATGTTCTCCGAGTGGGGCTTGCGTAGTTCCGCAATCTTTGAACAAGTCCACCTACCGACACTCATTGGTATTCTTTTCGGCTGGTCCGTCGTGGTCGCGATGCTTGCGACATTGGCCTCGTTTTCGTATATATGCCTTCGAAAACTGCTAGCACGAGGAGACAGCGTTTAACTTCGCTGGCATATGACCGGCAATGCGGAAGTTATCCGAACTGAACCCAACCTTGCTTCCACCGAAATTTGTTGAGGATCAACCGCAGTCATACCTGCCGCGTTGCGGCACCCAGAGAGAATGAAAATGCGGCTCGAAACGCGCCGTGTGCGGGCGTGGACGCCCACACGACAACCGGGCTGGAGCCGGGCGCTACCTTCGTGGACTCGGGGATACAAACGCTGCTGCTGAGCCCAATACAGATGTTTTTACGAAGTCGCGGCGCGTGATCATTATGCTCCGATTAATGGACTTGTCGATCTTTCCCAACACGATATACGTCAACAAGCTCGGCATTGGGACTGCAGGAGTCGAATGCGAATGAATCTGCGAGTTGGCGCATCTCCGCTTCGCTCTTGTCCTTTAGATGAAACACTATCGCGTAGCTCAGTTCATCTTCGAAGACTCGCTCGGTTCTTCGACGGAATTGCCCCTGCGTGGTCTCGTCAAAATTGCCTGCGATACTTGCGGTGATCTTTGCGACGGAATCCCCGGCCTGAGAATCTGCTCCGTCTCTGCCAAACAACGCTCTGGCTTGCTCGCGTTCGGCTTTCACTTCGGGTGAAGCGAGGAAAGTCCTCCAGGGGGTGTCGGCGCGAACTGAGACCAATCCCATTGGTCCGACATCTTTGTAGGTCCACTCAGTCCAGGACCAGCCTTCTTCATCGGCTATCGAAATCAGGTCTCTGACCATGGCATAGGCAAACTTGGGCTCTCCGTTGCCGGTGCCGAATTCACCCATGTAGACAGGCCTATGGCGGCCGAATGCAATTTGCTCATGCATCAAGTTGCGAAGATATGCCTTGTCGTAACGTACGCCGTCTATTGTCTGCGGATAGTCGGTCATCTTCGTAAGCGGGAAGGCGAAGAAGGGATAAATATGGAATTGGAACACCGTCTGTTTATCGTTCCAGAAGTCGTCGGGAAGACCCTTGAAGTTTTTGCCGTAGTCGTCCCCTTCCACGATCATGAGATGAACCGGGTCAACCTTCCGGATTTGGAGCATGGTCTCTCGCAGCCATGCTGTGAGCAGCTCCGTGTGGCCTTCGGTATCGGGTTCATTTACCAGGTCATAACCCGCAACGCCTGTTTCGTTCCTGTACCGTTTGGCCAAAAACCCCCAAAAGGCCGTGGCGCGGGTGCGAAAGTCGGCATAGTGCCAAAAATTCGGGGTGCCCGAAAGCGAATCGGCATAGATTTCTCTGGACTGTCCGCCCATTACAGCGTGAAGGTCGAGAATGACGTAGATGCCGTGCGCCTTGCTGATTCGAATCATGGTATCGAGATGACGGAGGGCCCCTTCGTCATAAGCCCCGGGTTCATTTGGGTTCTCGAAGCGATTCTCATTGATCGGCACGCGTATTACATTAAAGCCTTGCTTTGCCAGGAATTCCGCGTCCTTGTCGGTGTAGTAGACCGTTTCGTACTCGTCCCAGAACGCATCGGCCTTTTGTTTGCCCAGGACGGTGTTCATGGCCGAGCGCATTTCGGTATGGGTACCATAAAGTCCAACCATGAAATCTTCGCGTAGCAACCAGTTGCCGAGATTGGTGCCCCGCAGTTCGATCTGTATCCCTGACTTGTACAGGTTCGCCCCTCGGGCCTGGATAAAATCCTGGGCCGATGCGTTTTGTTGAAACAAAAGCAACCCATATATAAAAGCTGCATAAAACATGCGCTTCATTCGCTGTTTCCTTCCGCTATTCAGGCTGGACGTTTTAACTGGGGTCCCATTCCAGCATCGGCGTTTGGGATCAATATACCGCCGACCTCTTAGAGTATTCATCATTGGGGTTGGTGCGGCCCACCCTGGCCGGGAAAACAAATACCGGGCGAGGGCGGGCGCTCGGCGGTTGTCACCGCACTGTGGATTCGTCAGTTCAAATTCCTGTTAGAATTCAGGTTTCAAGGCCACTGACTCCTCAGACCACGGCGAAATCCTTCAACCATGCGTTGCTCGGAGCGCCGGGACTCCAAACCACGAGAAAGCTCTGACTGTGCCTGACCAAATCAAGCAAAAATCCGTCACTTACGCCGATGCCGGGGTTGACATTACGGGCGGCGACCGGGCCAAGGAACGCATCAAGTTCCTGGCACAGAAGACGTTTAATCGCAATGTGCTGGGAGGGATTGGCGGGTTTGGGGCGCTGTTCCGGCTCGACTTGCAGCGGTGGAAGAACCCGATATTGGTGAGTTCGGCCGACGGGGTGGGTACCAAGCTGAAGGTTGCCTTTGAGCTGGGGCTGCACCACACGGTGGGCGCGGACCTGGTGAACCACTGCGTGAACGATATTGCTGTGCAGGGCGCCACGCCGCTGTTTTTTCTGGACTACTTTGCCAGCGGCAAGCTGGATGGGGAAGTGACGGAGGATGTGGTTTCAGGGCTGGCCGAGGCGTGCAAGGCCAACGGGTGCGCGCTCATTGGCGGCGAGACGGCGCAGATGCCGGGCTTTTATGCCGATGGCGAATACGACCTGGCCGGGTTTATTGTGGGCGCGGTCGATCGTGACAAGCTGGTGACCGGCGCGAACATCAAGGCCGGGGATGTGCTGATCGGGTTTGCGTCGACGGGGCTGCATACCAATGGCTACTCGCTGGCGCGCAAGTTGCTGTTTGAGGTGGCCAAGTACAAGGCCACGCAATACGTGACGGCGATTAAAGAAAAGGCCGGCGCAGCGCTGATGAAGACGCACCGCAGCTATCTGCACGTGATTCAAAAGCTGGTGGCGGCGCAGGTAACGGTAGGCATGGCGCACATTACAGGCGGCGGAGTTACTGAGAACCTGCCGCGGATATTGCCGAAGAACGTGACGGCGCAGGTGGAGCTGGGCTCGTGGCCGGTGCTGCCCATTTTTGAGCATCTGCGTGAAATTGGGCAGGTGAACCAGGAAGAGATGATGCGCACGTTCAACATGGGCATCGGACTGATTGCGGTGATTCCCGCGGCCAAGTTTACCAAGGCGAAGACGCTGCTGGACCGGGCGGAAGAGAAGTTCTACGTGATTGGCCGGGTGGTTAAGGGCGAGCGGCGGGTGCAGTATACGTAGAAGCAGCGGGGGTAGCGGCGCTAGCGTCGTTAGCGGAGTTAGGGCTTGTTGAGATTTGTGGTATCCCACCCTAAACGCAAAATGCGCGTTTAGGATGGGGCATCCGGCTCTGGTCTACTTGTTCTCGTCCTTGAGGAACGCGTCATTGACGAGGATAATCTAGCTGTGGCGGGTCGTCGGAGGATTGGGGCATGGCTAGGTTCGGATGGCTCCGTTCGTTCTGGAATGCCATCAAGGGAAATTTCTACTACGATATTTTGACGCGTCTCCTTGTTTTGCTGGGGGGAAGCGCCATGCTCGCGACCGCGTGGAAGTGGATGCAGACCGTAAGAGGGCAGAATGGTCTTGACCCCCTCGGCCTCAGCATTTTAGGCTGCCTGATTTTGTGCTCCTTCCTTTTGGTATTCCTGTCGTTTCGGCACACGCCCACCGATTACTCTCCGGACTTCAGATTCGATGTAGGCGCGATGATCTGGATATTCGACGCCGAAAAAAACCAGACCTTGTTTTTCCCTATCGCAAGAATCCTAAATCGCGGGCACCCCTCCGTCACGACGAACTGGAAAGCTGCCTACAAGATCTCTGGGCATCACGAGGCCATGAAGCCATTGTGGCTGCGCGGCTCGTACACTCTCGATGTAGGAGAGGAGTCGCTCACCATTGAGAACCAAGATCTTCTCAACGCTAAGACCGCTGAAAATCCGGTGCCGAGGGGTGGCGTGGCAAGTGGCCGACTCTTGTTTGTCCTTCCTGGTGATCGATCAGCACAGATAAAGGCCCTCCAACACACTATCGAGTATTCGTGTGAAGACTATCTGGGCACGGTCTATAGCGCAACATATAAACCATCATCCGAACCGCTCACCGTGCTGTTGACCCTGCCTCATGAAAAGGGCGCGTTCAAGAAGAGGGCCGACGAAAAGGCGCCCGAAAAGCCATTAATTCCGACTGAAGGGAACGAATGATCGTCTCTCGAATCAGAGGTGCACGGCTGGGAATTTTGCTCTCTGGCCGCGGGTCGAATTTTTTGGCGATTGCTGAGTCGATTCGCGCGGGAAGGCTGCCGGGCATTCAGATTGCAGTGGTGATTTCGAATGTGGCCGATGCGCCTGGCATCGCTGCTGCGCGCGAACTGGGTCTGGCCACGGCGGTCTTTGAATCGAAAGGCCGCAAGCGCGCGGAGCACGATGCCGATGTGGCTGCGTGCCTGAAGGCGAATGGCGTGGACCTGGTTTGCCTGGCGGGTTACATGCGTCTGTTGTCGCCGGAGTTTGTGGCGGCGTTTCCAAATCGCATTCTCAATATTCATCCATCGCTGCTGCCGGCGTTTCCTGGCCTTGAGGCGCAGGAGCAGGCGTTTGTTTACGGCGCGAAGGTGGCCGGGTGCACCGTGCACTTTGTAGATGAGGAACTGGACCACGGTGCGATCATTTTGCAGCGCGCGATTGAGGTGCTTGATACCGACGATGCGCATTCGCTGGCTGAGCGGATACTGGCTGAAGAGCACATTGCGTACAGCGAGGCAATTGCGCGGGTGGCCAGCGGCGAGTGGCAGATTCGCGGGCGGCGGTATGTAAGGACAGTGGTCAGTGGTCAGTGATCGTGGTCAGTGGTCCGAAAGAGCTGTGCGCATTGCTCCTGGAACTGACTTGTCAATGCTTAATAGGTTGCGACGATCTTTAGATTGTTGATTTTCTTCTACTTATAGTTTGCGCAGATTGCCGGGAATTCCGTTTGAATTGCCTACTCTTATAGATAGCCAATCAAGATACGGGTAAATGTTCACCGGGAATAAGGTCCTTTCTGATGAAAACCCACGTGATTGATGCCAGGGACGCGGATGGAATGATTCGCGCCGATCAAAGCTGCTGACATAGATGCAGCAGCGAAGCCGCCGGGCGGCTCTCTACCCAATGAAATGACCAAAACCACGGCTGCAATGGGGCATTGAGAGCTGCCCGGCGACGGCTTTGTGCCGGTATGTGCGATGTCGTTATCCCACTCTGGAGCTCTGAATAAATCCAAACGACATTTTTTCGAACGTAGGAACGAACCAAAGGAGAGTTGTGCATGAACTTCATTTCAAATATCTGGAAAAATCCCAAGACGTCAGCGGCGGGAGTGTTGATTGCGGTAGTAACCATCGCGAGCGTGCTGTCGCAGCAGGGCATTTCGCTGGGCAAGGCCGGCACGGGCACGGTGATATCGCTGGTGACGGCAATTGCCACCGCGCTGCTGGGGCTGCTGGCGCGAGATCCTGATCCGTCAGCAAGTCAGCAAGTTAGCGGGTCGGCGAGTCAGCAGGCAAAGCTGGGAGCTTGGATGCTGATCGCTTTGTTGCTTTCTTCCACACTTACAGGCTGTTCTGCGGCCGGCGTGGCGCAGGACATTGTGAATTGGACTCCTTCACTCGAGAGCGCAATTGCAACGGTTGACTCGACCGCGTCGCTGCTGGCGCCGGCCGACGCGCCCATCTTTACAGCCGCTACGATGGGCTTCGATGTGGCTGCGAATCTGCTTGAATCGCAGGCCAAGGCATACCTGGCCAATCCTTCGGCAGGCGTGCTGGCCCAGTTGCAGACGCAGGTAGTTACGTTTCAGCAGCAGGTAAACAGCTCATTGCTGGCGGCGGCAAAGATCGTTGACTCGGCTAGCCAGAAGCATGCGCTGGCTGCCATCCAGGCCGTGTCCACCATTGTGAATGCGATCTTGTCGCTGGTGGAGTCGGTGTCAAGCAAGGTGGCTGTCGCGCACATGGCGCAGGCTGCGCAGATCAAGCTGGCTGTCGTTGAGCCGCTGCTCGATCGTGGCCACGCGGCAGCGATGGTGGCCGCGCATTACGATGTGCCGGTTGCCGTGGCTCGAGTGAAGGTGGAGCAGGCGGAACGGGATGCGGTTAGGGCCGGGTTCTGAAGAACAGTGGTCAGTTGTCAGTGTCCCACCCAAGCCGGAAAACAAAGACCCGGCGTGGGTGGGGCACCCGGTTTTGTGGTCCAGGCTGCGGCGGAATCAAATATTGGTGTCGTGGGCTTCGCCTAGTTGTAGCTTGAAGGTCATCTGGTGGCGGTTGCGGACGATAGTGACGCTGACCACGTCGCCGGCCTGGTGCTTGTCCATGATGGCGCTTACGTCTTGCGGATCGGCCACCTGCTGGCCGTCGATGGCCACAATCAAATCACCGCCGAGCAGGATGGGCGTGTTGCCCACGTATGCCTGCTCATTGCCGCCGCGCAGGCCGGCGCGTTCGGCTGCTCCGCCGGGAAGCACGCGCTGAATCAGCAGGCCGTAGTCGGCCGGCAGGCCCATCTGTTCGGCGAGATCGGGGCCAATGGCATAGGTCACAACTCCCAGCGAGGGCCTTTTGACGCGGCCGTAGCGGGTGAGGTCAGAGAGCACAGCTTTGGCCGTGTTGATGGGGATCGCGAAACCGATACCCGAGCTTTGGTCTGCGCCGTTCGAGGCAATCATGGTGTTGATGCCGATGACCTCGCCGTGCGAGTTGAGCAACGGGCCGCCGGAGTTGCCGGGGTTGATGGCCGCATCGGTCTGAATTGCGTCTTCGATTGGTGCGCCGTCCTGATTGTGAATGGAGCGGATGGAGCTGATGATTCCGCGGGTCATGGTGCCACTGAGACCGAACGGATTGCCGATGGCGTAGACCTTTTGCCCGACGTTGAGCTCGGATGAGTCAGCCAGCGTGACGGGTTGCAGATCGGGCGCGTCGATTTGGAGAAGCGCGAGGTCGTGAGTGCGGTCGGTGCCGATAACCTTGGCCTGGTAACGGCGCTTGTTCGACAACTGAACCTCGATGCCGCGGTTGGCGCCCTCGACTACATGGAAGTTGGTGAGGATGTGGCCGTTTTTGTCGAGAATGAAGCCGGAACCCTGGCCCTGCTGCGGAACAGCCTGGAAGAAAAAGTTATAGACCAGCGCGGTTGACGTGATGTTGACGACCGACGGCACCACGCGCTTGTAGACGGCGATATTATTCTGCTCTTCTGTGTCGTAGGCGGGCGCGGCCTCGGCCTCGGTCAGGTGCATTGCGGAGCCGGCGTGATTGGGGCCGAACAGGGAAAGATGCCCGAGCGTATGCCCATCGACGAGGGGAGAGTAGTGCGAGGTGAGGAACCAGAAGCCGCCCACCAGAATGACAACCAAAATCAACGCGCGCAATTTCATTGAATAAACCTTGCAAACCTTCCTGACAACAGACCTACCTGATATCAGATACGGGGAGTGGAGCGCGGGGTTCCCGTGGGGTCCCGCTGACTCTTCTATTTTAAAGACAACTATTCTGGGGAATTGTTGCTCTCGGCGGCGAGACGCGGCCACAGCTCGTTGACCTGCAGCTGCAGCGCGAAAATATCTCCCGAATTATCAATCACATAATCTGCCTCGGCGGCTTTTTCGGCGTCGGGAATCTGGTGCGCCAGGCGGCTGCGCGCATCGGCTTCGGCGGCGGCGCGATTTTCAGGCGGCAGGTCGAGGCGGGCAACGAAGCGGGCGATCTTCAGGTCGTCGGGCGCGGTAATCACGATGACGCGATCGATGCGGCGGCGCCAGTCGATGTACAGGGGGTTGGTTTCGCCGCGGGCGCGGGCATCGCGAACGACTTCAAAAATGAGAGCGGACTCGATTACGGCGACGGCTTTGGGATCGCGCGCGAATGCCTCGTTCATGAGCTGTCGCTGCAGGTCGATTACCGCTGGATGAACGATTGCGTTGAGGTCTTGCAGGCGGCCTTCTTTGAAGGCGATTTCAGCGAGTCGAGCGCGGTTCAGGCGGCCATCGGCGGCGAGTATCTGAGATCCGAATTGGGCGACGACCTGCGAGAAGACGTCGTGGCCGGGCTCCATCAGCTCGCGGCCCAGCGCGTCAGCCTCGATGATGACAGCGCCCAGCGAGCGCAGCATGGCGGCGGCAGTGGTTTTGCCGCTGCCCAGGCTGCCGGTGAGGCCTATGCGGAGCATCGCGAGTTATTCCAATCGTCTGCAATCATCACATCACCATCGTAGCGCGGCGGGTACATCGATACGCTGTTGGGAATGTTTTGCCGTAAAATGAGGCAGTGGGCAGGGGAGGCGGCGGACGATGAGTGTCCTGAATCCGCGGATTACGGTTGAAGCCGGCAAGATGGGGGGAAAGCCCTGCATCCGCGGCTTGCGCTTTACCGTTTACGATCTGGCCTCGTACCTCGCCTCGGGAATGACGGAAGAAGAGATTCTCGAGGAGTTCCCAGACCTGGAGAAAGAAGATTTCCAGGCCGTTTACGAGTTTTTTGCCAGCATTCCCGAAAAGGATTGCCGTTCTTGAAGCTTCTCGTTGACGAGAACCTTCCGCCCCGGCTGGCCCACGAACTCGCCGACCTGTTCCCCGATTCTGCTCACGTCAATTCACTCGGGCTCGAGAGCACTCCCGATGCACTCATCTGGGAGTACGCGAAAGCGAACGGCTTTGCGTTTCTGGCCAAAGACAAGGACTTCGCAAACCTCAGCATCGCGTGGGGTGCGCCGCCCAAAGTGATTCTGTTGCAGACGGGCAATTGCTCAACCACGGAGCTCATTCGCCTTGTCCGAGCCAACGCCATCCGCTTCGCTGAACTGGAGTTAGACCTCGAGCGCAGCGTGCTGATACTAAGGTGAGAGTGACTGTTACTTCTCCCAAAGAGAACTTGAGTCGGCTGGAGTGCTTTACAGCCCTCGCCGCATTTTAGCAGCGCGCACGGTGTTGGACATCAGCATGGCGATGGTGAGCGGACCAACTCCGCCGGGGACGGGCGTGTAAGCGCCGGAAATCTCGAATGCCTTGGGATGAATGTCGCCGACGATGGTGGATCCGCGCTTGGTAAAGGTGAGCTCGCGCTTCAGGTCGCCCTTGAAATAACGGTCGAATTCTTCGAGGGTGGTGATGCGATTGATTCCCACATCAATGAGCGTTGCGCCGGGCTTGACCATCTCAGGCGTGATGAATCCGGGACGGCCGATGGCGGCAACCAGAATGTCCGCTTGCCTCGTGATCGCAGGCAGGTCGCGCGTTTTTGAGTGGCAGATTGTGATCGTCGCGTTCTCGTGCAGAAGCAGCATGGCCACGGGCTTGCCGACAATATCGCTGCGCCCGACGACCACCGCGTGCTGGCCGGCGATGGGAATCTCACTGCGCTTGAGGATCTGAATAATGCCGGCCGGCGTACACGGCGCAAGCGCGGGGCGGCCGGCCTGCAGGCGTCCGGCGTTTACGGGATGGAAGCCGTCGACATCTTTATCAGGCAGCACTGTATCGAGCAGGAATTTGGCATCGACCTGCGCGGGAAGGGGCAATTGGATGAGAATGCCGTCAATATCGTCGCGACTGTTGAGGGCGTTGACCAGGTCAAGCATCTCTTCGGTGGTGACCGTGTCTGGTGGTTCGATGAGTTCGCTGAAGAGGCCGAGCTCGGCGCAGGTCTGCACTTTGCTGCTCACGTAAATCTCCGAGGCCGGCACATGGCCAACCAGAACCGCCGCAAGGCCAGGCCGGATTCCCTGCGCGGCCAGCTTCTTAACTTCGTCGGCGACTTCATGCTTGATGGCGGCTGCAATGGCTGCGCCGTCGAGGACTTTTGGCATCATCCGCTCCAGATATTCATGGTATCGGATTGGGGTATTTGGGGTGCGGATGTATGCAGCGTCACACCGGCTTGTGAGCCTCCTCACATACAATCCCTGCTCTGAAGCCTGATTTTGGACCCATCGAAAGTGTCCCAAATCACAGGACGGTCTACGGGGCAACTTTGGCAGGCGAGTTAAGGGGCGCCGCTGGATGAGCGGTCTGAAAGATGCAGGGCACCTGTTTAGGTTTCTGGGGCTGTTTGTAATCGCGTTCCTGGTGTTTTGGGTGATACGCGGATTCGTGGTTCCCAAGAGTTTTGGCGAGTACGGTCACTACCGCGGGGCGGCGATGACCGATATTGCTGCGCACCCGGTAAAGTTTGCCGGGCACCAGGCGTGCGAGCAATGCCACACCGATATTGCCGACACCAAGGCAAAAGGCGCGCATGCCCACGTAAATTGCGAGGCCTGCCACGGCGCGATATTCCAGCGACTGCCGGCTGCTGCTGCGCCTCCCGAGAATCTTTATCAGCGCATGCTCGCCTTTGCCGGCCTGCAGATGCCGGCCGATCCTCCGCTGGTGCGCCACGCCGACGATCCAATGACAGTGACGCCGGTGAAACCCGACTCAGCAGTGCTGTGCGCGCGTTGCCACACGGCGAGCGCGGCCAAACCCAAAACCTTTCCGCAGGTCGATCCGGCAGAGCACTCAGGCGGCGTTCCGTGCGCCACCTGCCACAACCCGCACAGTCCGGTTATCGGGTCGGATACCAGCGCAACGGCGGGCGCGAAAGCAACGGCCGCTACGGGAGGTGCGAAATGAATATCAGCCGGCGTCACATTCTGGTTCTTTTGCCCGCGGCAGCGGTGGCCTGGAAGCACGTATTGGCCGGGACCCCCGAGGATTCGCCGAACTACAAGATGAGCGAACACTGGTGGGGCATGCTGATTGACATTCCCAAGTGCATTGGCTGCGGAAACTGCGTGCGCGCCTGCCAGACCGAAAACGATGTGCCTGACGGATTCTTCCGCACGTGGGTGGAGCGGTATCACGTCACCGACTACCATCTCGAGAATCCCGAAGTGATTTCGCCCGATGGCGGCAAAGAAGGATTCCCGGTCGCAACGGAGGATGCGGGCAAGTATTTCTTCGTGCCCAAGATGTGCAACCACTGCGCGGACTCGCCCTGCACGCAGGTTTGCCCGGTGGGAGCGACGTTTGTTGCGCCCGACGGGGTGGTTCTGATCGACCAGAAATATTGCCTGGGCTGCGCCTATTGCGTTCAGGCATGCCCCTACGGATGCCGCTACATTCACCCCGCTAAAAAGGTCGCGGACAAGTGCACGCTGTGCTACCACCGGATCACCAAAGGACTCACAACCGCTTGCTGCGAGGCTTGCCCGACCGGAGCGCGACAGCTTGCGGATTTGAAGAATCCCAACGATCCGATTCACGAGTTTTTGAAGACTCACGCGGTGCAGGTGTTGAAGCCGCAGATGGCAACGGGCGCCAAGGCTTTTTACAACGGGCTTGATGGATCGGTGCGGTAAGAAAAGCAGCTCTCAGCCTTCAGCTGTCAGCTTTCAGCACGAACCTGCAGCGGTCGGCTGCATGGGCTGGAGCGAGCACGATGGGCTGAAAGCTGAAGGCTGAAAGCTGGGAGCTGTCTTATGAGCGGTGTTGAAGGCTACATGTATCCGAACGAGGTTACGCTCTACTGGAGCGTACTGATCGTTCTCTATCCATACATCACGGGCCTGGTTGCGGGCGCGTTCATTCTGGCGTCGCTGGTGCGCGTGTTCCGTGTTCAGGCGGTCGCTCCCACCTACAGGCTGGCGTTGCTCACGGCGCTTGCGTTCTTGCTGGTCGCGCCGCTGCCGTTGCAGTTTCACCTCGGTCATCCCGAGCGCTCGCCGGAGATGTATTTCACTCCCCACGCAACCTCGGCAATGGCCATGTTCGGCTACGTGTACCTGTGGTACCTGATGGCGGTGCTGGTGTTTGAGATATGGCTCGATTACCGGCGCGAGATTGTGCTGCGTTCGCAACAGACGAAAGGCCTGCTGCGCGTGATCTACAAAATCATGACGCTTGGCTCCAGCAACATCAGTGAGCGCTCGCTCCACATCGATGAAAAAGTGGGCTGGATCGTGACCCTGATCGGCATTCCATCGGCGTTCCTGCTGCACGGCTACGTGGGATTCATTTTTGGATCGATCAAAGCCAATCCCTGGTGGTCGTCGCCGTTGATGCCGGTGGTGTTCATTTTCTCCGCCATGGTATCGGGCATTGCGGGCGTGATGCTGCTCTACATGGCAACCACCAAGCTGCGTAAACAGGCCATCGACATCCGTTGCGTGGACACGATCGCGATGTACATGTTCTACATCTTCATCATCGATTTCAGCCTGGAGATGCTCGATCTTGTGCATCGCATTTACGAGGCCGATGAATCGTTCCGCAGCCTCGATTTCATGGTGCACTCCAAGCTTTTCTTTTCGCAGATCGTGCTGCAGATTTGTCTCGGTACGTTGCTGCCGCTGGTTCTGCTGTTCCTGACGCAGGTAGTCAAGTTCGCTGAAATCGTGCGCAAGCGCATCTATGTTTTCTGCGGCAGCCTCATCATGATCAGCGTGTTTGCCATGCGCTGGAACGTGGTGATCGGTGGCCAGTTGTTCTCAAAGAGCTTTCTCGGCTACACCACCTACAAGGTTGACCTGGTGACCAAGGAAGGCTTGCTGGTTGCAATCGGCTTCATGATTCTTCCGCTGCTGTTTCTGTGGGCGCTGGTAAAGCTGTTGCCGCCGTGGCCCGAACAGGCGAGTCACCAGGTGGCTTCGGGAGATTGATCTCCACGCGAAGGGCGCACGTCGAGGTGGGAAATGAACGATCTTCCCGATGCAATCGACCAACTCGCGAAGCGTATGGGTGCGCTGGAAAGCCGCGTGGAAGAGTTGGAGCATGCGGCATCGCCCCACCGGGCGCGCGCCGCGACTGACGCCACAACTCCCCCGGGCACGCTTGAAGCGGCTCTACTGGGAAACAATGCGCCGGCGCAAGCGGGCAGCATCTTCTCGGTGCTGGGCAAAGCCATGCTGGGAATCGCCGGGGCGTATCTGTTGCGTGCCGCCGCAGAGGCCAGTATTGCCCCAAGGCCGCTGGTGGCGATTCTCGGGATTGCCTACGCGATATTGTGGCTGTTTATTGCGGCGCGGGCACCGAAAGAGGAGCGTCTTGCGCGGGCGGTGTATTCCACAACTTCGGCCGTGATTCTGGCTCCCATGCTGTGGGAACTGGCAATACGATTCAAGGTGCTGCCCGCGGCGGCCATCGCAGTCGCTCTCGCTGCATACGAATTGACGGCTTTCTTTCTGGCGCGGAAATCACAGCAAGCAATTGTGTTGCAGATTGGGAATGGCGCTGTGGCCGTTCTTGGTGTATCCCTGGCGATTGCTACTCACGAAACATTGCCATTTTTTGCGGTTCTTATTCTGACTGCGGTTCTTTCGGAATACCGGTCGGCAAGCGGCGCGGGCCCCTCGGCGCGGACGGTTGTCGCGCTTGCGGCCGATGCAGCCGTCTGGTTGCTGATTTATATCTATTCAAGCCCGCAAAACACGCGCGGCGATTATCCGGCGCTGGGAACGGCGGCACTGCTTGCGCCGGGGGCGCTGCTCATTTTGCTTTATGCGTCGGCAACGGCCTTCAAGACAATCTTCAAGGGTCAGACGATCGCGGTTTTTGACACCGCGCAGACCACGATCGCATTCCTGCTGGCGGCCGTGGCTCTTATCGTATTGGGGCCCGCATCGAGCAAGGTGATTTTTGGCGTTATCTGCATTGCGCTGGCCGGCGCCTGCTACGCGGCTACGCTCACGCTGCTCAGCCGAAACGCGCCGCTGCGCAACATTGCGGTGTTTTCAACCTGGAGCGCCGTGTTGCTTTTGGCCGGCAGTTTTCTCAGCCTCCAGGAACCATGGACCGCTGCCTGGTTGTGCGTGGCTGCGCTGATTGCAGTGGTTGCCGGCGCGCGTTTGAAGTGGGTGATTCTGGTGTTTCACGGAACAGCATTTCTGTTTGCAGCGGCAATCGGCTCGGGGTTGGTTGAATACCTTGGCCACTCGCTGACAGGTGCGCCAATGGGCGCGCCACAATGGATGATTTTTCCGGCGACCGCAAGTGCGGCTCTTTGTTATTGGGCCGCCGGGCGGGACCGGTCAGATATTTGGGAACGGCAGGCGCTCAATTTATCGCTGGCAGCAATCGCGGTTGCCTCGTTGACTGCGCTGCTGGCGCAGGGGATCACAGGGGTGGTGGCGCTGGGGATGGTCCCGGCAGCCCATCATCTTGCATTCATCCGCACCCTGACGCTATGCGCCGTATCGCTGGCGCTGGTGTTTGGCGGAGCGCGCATCGGCCGCATCGAGCTCAGCCGCCTGGGTTATGCCGGTATAGCGCTGGTGGCCGTGAAGCTGATCGTCGAGGATCTGCGCCACGGCCACCTGGAGTACATTGCTGCCTCGATCTTCCTGTTTGCGCTTACCCTCATTGCTGCGCCGCGGCTGGCGCGCGTGAGCCAGAAAGCGCAAAGCGCAAACCGGGAAGTCCCGGCTGGATAATTGCTAGGCCGCGGATTCGAGCGGGTCACCTTACAGCCAATCAACGAATTGGTTCGATCGGGATGAAGTTTGGTCTTGGCGACGGCGGGGCCTCGCGCCATGCCCGGTCGCCGCCGTCGCGCAGCTTCATCTTGCTGATGTGTACGTCGTAATTCGTACTGGGCAACAGCGATTCCAAAATAAAGGTCTCAGTACCCTCGCCGTGCAGTTCGCTGTAGCGATATACGCCCATATCGCCCTCGCTGGTTTCGTGGCCGGTTGCCGCCGACTCCAGGAAGCGCTGAGCATCGGCGACGCCCGGCGCTTCATGGTCGCCGGTGTCAGTCACGCTTTCGGCCGCGTACGAACGCACCAGCTTGGTCCAGTAGCGCGAGAGCAGATCGGTATCGGCAAAAACATCGGCCCAGATGAGCTTGCCGTGCACCGCGACCACCACGCCCACGGCGTGTTCCGCGCGCAGCTTATCGAGCACCTCTGCTCGCACTTCATTGGCGGGCGCTGCCGCCTTATCCACCTCGGCCCTGATTGCGCCGTTGTTCATCGCCTGTGCGTAGCTGGTGGTGTTCAGGGTTCCGGCGACATCTGAGGGGTTAACCGTCACTGTCTCGGAGGCCGAGCCGACCGTCGTCGGCGGCCCTGGCGCTGCTGCAACCGCCATCTGCGAAATGGCGCCATGCACTGAGTTCCAGACCTGCTGCTGATCGTGCGTGGCCATCGCGTTTACGCGAACCGAGGGTTGCACCATGAACGATTCGGCCGAGGTTTTGTTTGACACGCCAAAGTTGTCTGAGTTTCCCGTCCAGCGGCCGGGCTCGATGCAGAAAACCGAGAGGTCGATGGGATCGGCATCGGGAAGAACGATGCGATCTTTTGCGATCACGCGATCCTGCTTTCCACCCGTCACAATTTCGCCAGCCAGCAGCAGGAGCGGCTTCTTTGAGTGATTCACAAGCACCAGCGTGTTGACCTGGTCGCCGCGATTCTGATTGCCAGAGGGTGGTGTATAGATTTGGGAGCCGTGCTGGCCGTTGGCGGGACGAGGCCGCACCAGTCCGCGAACGTTGCCGGCCTCAGTGACCTCGATCTCGCCGGATTTAAGGCCTTCGTCGAGGGTAATAAACGGAGTCTCAGCGGGGGATTCGCCGCTTACCCGAACCACGGGAAACAGAAGCAGATGGCCGCTTTCGATGGGGGCCAGAACGCGGAATGTGCCGGCTCCGTTGCTGGGGCCGCCGGCCGCTGCGGTAATTGACCCGTTGCCCGCAATTGCAGCCAGCACCGCAAACAGCACCGCGGCCAGCAGTAACCTGAGTGGATTTTTCATGATTTTGCTCCTCGATGCGCGATCTTGAGGCCGGTTCGAAATAAACCGGACGCTTAGGGAACGGAGCGGGAAAGAATTCTTGCACGGGTTTTAATTGGGAATTTTCGGGGTGGAATTCACTGCGGTCCGATTAACGAATCAAGGTTTGATTTGAAGCTAGAGAAATCCGCACAACCAGCCGAAGAGATCAATACGGCGGTCGTGCGTTGGCGCGGCGGTCGAATATTGGCCGATGGGGTGTTGGCAGCAGTCGTGGCGGAAATCTACTTCAACGCGAAACCGGAAGATCGGGCCGAAGGCAAAACTGCTCGGAGCCGGCCCGGTGCAGATAAGCCGGGCCCCGAAAAATCAGGCCTCGAAAGATCAGGCTCCGAGAAGCCGGGCAATATGCCCTGGGCGTATCTGCGTCTGCCGCCATTTCCGCAGGTTGCGGTTCGGGTTATGCAGCTGGTGATGAATGAGAACGTACAACTGCACGAGCTTTGCGACATGGTCAGCTCTGACGCGGCGTTTGCCAGCGAGGTGCTGACGGTGGCTAACTCAGCGCTGTACGCTCCCCGTTACCCGGCCAGCAGCATTCTTCAGGCAATAGCGGTGCTGGGCGCCGACACGCTCCAGGGCATGTGCGTGACGGTGGGAGTGCGCGCCTACCTGGGCAAGACCATGAGCCAACCTGCCATGCGGGCGCTCTGGCGGCATAGCCTGGCATGCGGAATGATTGCGCAAAAACTGGCAGCCGGCGGGCTGGTGGATGAATACACGGCCTATACCGCCGGAATCCTGCACGACATAGGCCGGATTGCACTCACTGTGATCCAGCCCAAAGATTATGCTGCTCTGCTTGGGTCGCATCACGGCTCGGCGGAGAGCATATTGGAGTGCGAGCGCGGGCTGTTTGGGTGGGACCACTGCGAGGCCGGGCTCAGGCTCGTTTCCGGATGGAAGCTGCCCCAGGAGTTTGGAGAAGTGGTGATGGACCATCATACTCAGCGGCGGACCGACGGGGCATGGGGCTTGTCAGAGCTGGTGAAGATGAGTTGCGCAATCTCAGATGCGGCCGGATATGCGGCGTTCGCCGGATGCGATGCCGCGGCCTATAGCGAATTGCTCGAAAGGCTTCCTGCCCGGGAGCGGCGGATTTTCTATCCCGAGGCCGGCCAGTTGACGCGCGATATAGCAGCTGGCATCAGCGCAATTGAGACGGTGTGACCGGGCGCGCGCCGGGCTGGCTTTGGTGAGAATTCGATCTGCGTAAAACTCGGCAAATTTGAAGTGATAAGATACGGTTGCTCAGAAAGAAAGCATCCGGCGCGCCTTGAATCGGGTATCTCTGAGCGCAGGCGAGAAAGCGTTTACTCTCTAGATATTCGAGGTTTGCGATCATGAAACTCCATCTGCCGTTCTTCTTGTTGCTATCTACCGCGGCGCTGACCGCCAGTGTTTTGCCAGCGCAAAATGCGCCGGCCAACCTCACGATCCACGCAGACCGACCGGTCGAAAAAGTGAGCCCGACGCTGTATGGGCTCATGACCGAAGAGATCAACCACTCCTACGAGGGCGGCCTGTATTCCGAATTGATCAGGAACGGCACCTTCCGGAGTACATGGTCGGGAATCGGGGACTGGTACCTGGTTGAGCGCGGCAGCGCAAAGGCCGCAATGATGGAGGACCGCACAACCGGACCCAGCGCGGCACTGCCTTACAGCGCACATCTTGAAGTGGACAGCGCCAGCGCCAAGAGTCCTGCTGGACTGCTGAATGACGGATTCTGGGGCATGGCCGTGAGGCCGACTACAACCTATCACGGGGCATTTTACGCAAAGGCCGACTCCGCCGCGATAGGCCCGGTGACCGTGAGCCTGGTTGCCAACCAGAGTGGAATGGTTCTGGCCTCGGCACAGATTCGAGATGTGGGGACGGCCTGGGCGGAACACAAATTCACGCTCAAGACCGGCGCGATTGAGGCGGTGACGGCGGCAAATCATTTTGTCATCACGGTCGCCCATGCCGGCTCGTTGTGGCTGAACCTTGTCACGCTGTTTCCGCCCAGCTATCACAATCGAGACAACGGAACGAGACCCACCGGAACGCGGATCGACTTGATGGAAAAGCTGGCCGCCATGCATCCGGCATTTTTGCGCTTCCCGGGTGGCAACTATCTTGAGGGCGATCACATTGCCGACTGGTACGACTGGAAGAAGACCGTTGGCCCGCTGGTGGACCGGCCCGGCCACCCCAGCCCCTGGGAGTATTGGTCGACCGATGGCTTCGGGCTGCTTGAATTTCTGGAGTGGTGCGAGGACCTGCACATGCAGCCGGTGCTCGCCGTCTATGCGGGCTATTCGCTGAAAGGCGATCACGTGACGCCAGGCCCGGATCTTGAGCCGTATGTGCAAAGCGCGCTCGATGAAATTGAATATGCGACTGGCGGCGCGGATACGAAATGGGGAGCGCAGCGTGTGGCCGACGGGCACGCTGAGCCGTTTCATATTACCTACCTGGAGATCGGCAACGAGGACTGGTTTGACAAGTCGGAGAGCTACGATGCGCGCTTTGCGCAGTTCGCCAGGGCGATCCGCGCCAAGTATCCCGAACTGCAACTGATTGCCACTGCGCCGGTGAAGACAGAGAAGCCCGATGTGCTTGACGAGCACTTCTATTTGAGATCCACGCAGTTTTTCAACGATGTGGGGCATTACGACAAAACCGATCGCAACGGACCGAAAATATTTGTAGGCGAGTGGGCCACACTTGAGGGCGCTCCCACTCCCACCCTGGGCGCTGCGCTCGGCGATGCCGCGTGGATGACCGGCATGGAGCGCAACAGCGACATCATAGTGATGGCTTCGTATGCGCCGCTGCTGATGAATGTAAATCCGGGCGCGTCGCAGTGGACTCCCGACCTGATTGGCTACGACGCGCTCAACAGCTACGGCTCGCCCAGCTACTATGCGCAGGTAATGTTCAGCGCGAAGCTCGGCGATATCAGGCCGGCATCGGAAGTGGATGGCGGAGGACCGCGGTTTTTCTATTCGGTAACTGAAGACTCCCAAAAGAAGCGGCTCTACATCAAGCTGGTGAATGCATCCTCAGACGCCCAGCCTGTGAAGATCGGTTTCCCCGGCGTATCGCCTGGTCCCGTGGGCCGAGTCACGGTGCTCGGCGGCAAAGACACCCAGGCAACCAACACCATCGATCATCCGGCGAATATCGTTCCCGTTGAAAAGACGCTGGCGATCAATGGCGGTACGCTGAGCTACGATGCGCCGGCTTATTCGGTACAGGTTCTGGATGTGCCGCTGAAGAAGTGAAGTGGGCGCGCGAACCTGGCCGCGGCTTTGAAAGCTCGGCCCGGGGCAGCAGGTAAACTGTTCTCCAGGCCGCGCCGGCTTGAGGAGGGTTTTCTACTGCTGATCTGGACGACATTTGTGCTGGCGTTCAGCGCGCTGCTGCCGATGATCAACCCGCTGGGATCGGCGCTGAACCTGCTTGGGATCGTCGGCGATATTCCTCCTGCCACATTTAAGATGCTGGCCCGCAGAATTGCCATCAACAACATTATCTTCCTCACCGTGATTGAAGTGACCGGGTCGGCGATCCTTCGTTTCTTCGGCGTCTCGATTCCAGTTGTTGAAGTGTCGGGCGGCATCGTGATTGCGGCGATCGGCTGGTCGGTGTTGAATGCCGATGCGACGCACACCGAAGTTCAGTTCAAGAACAACGACATTACTGCCAAGACTGACGCCGGACAAAAACTTGAACAGCTCATGTTCTATCCGCTCACCTTTCCCATTACCTCAGGTCCAGGAACGCTGGTGGTGATGTTGACGCTGAGCGCGCATGTGTCAAACCCGAACGTCACGCGGAATTTGCTCGGGCATCTTGGCATATTTATCGCCACGGTTGTTCTCAGCCTGATGGTGTATCTGTGCTACGCGTACGCTCCCAAGCTGACTTCGGCGGTTGCCCCTTCAACAGTGCGCGGAATTCTGCGAGTGGTTGCGTTCATCCTGCTGACGATCGGCGTGCAGATTGCGTGGAATGGGCTCTCAGTGCTGCTGAAAAGCGTGGTCGGCAAGGGCTAGGAGAGCCGGTCCGTGAACGTTTTTCATTCCCCGCTCAAGCGAAGCTTAAACGGCGCACCTTTTTTGGCTTGGTTTGCGTCACTGCAATGGGGCGCGCGCGGCTTGTTAGAATCCTCTGTCGGCGTCGAAGACATTTATGCGAGGCCGAAACTGGGGATGCGATGACCGCCATTATTAATTCCAATCAAAATGAGTTGAACCGGCGCGAGTTTTTGCGTCTTGCTATGGCGGCTTCGGCCGTGCTGGCTGCCTCAGGCCGAGCGCACGCCGCAGGCGAAGTTGCACCTGCCTCGCTGGCTCATGCTGCGTTGCATCCGTTGCCGCCGGGGGCTGTTGAGCCCGAAGGCTGGTTGCGCGGCTGGATGCAGAAACAGGCTGCCGAACTGGGATCGCAGATTCCCAATGTCTCATGGCCGTTCACCGCCCCGTACTGGTCAGGCGAAGAAAATGTGGACGGTGTGCCGCCCGGAACCGGCGACGCATGGTGGCCGTGGGAGCAAAAGGCCTACTGGCTCGACGGCGCCACGCGGCTTTCGATCGTGCTGAAGGACGAGCAGCTGATGACCCTGGCACGCCAATCGCTCGACTACACGCTGAGTCATGCGCGCGACGACGGCTACCTTGGCCCGGAGAACTTCCGCAATCCCCAAGGCGACTTCCACCGCTGGCCGCAGAATGTGCTCTTCCGCGGCATGGCCGCACTGGCCGACGCGCGCTCCATTCCGGGCTCGCCGGAGTCGGCCGATATTGCCGAAGCATTGCGGCAGCATTTCCTGGGAGACACCGCCGACTACGGCTCGCCGACGCGCAACGTCACCAACATTGAAGGCATGGTGTGGTGCTACGGCAAGACCGGCGACCCGCGCCTGCTGGCGAAGGCTGAAGAAGCGTGGAAGAGTTACCAGAAGAATGTAGCCAGCGATGCCGGCCATGGCGACCTGGGCGCGTTGCGCGTGTTCGCCGCCACGCCCATCAACTCCCACGGCTGCACATACGCCGAGACCATGAAGCTGCCGGCGATTCTTTATCTCGCCACCGGCAAGCCCGAGTACCTTGAGTTTGCGCAGGCAGCTGAGCGCCGCATCTTTGACCACCACATGCTGGTTGACGGAATTCCATCGACCACCGAGTGGTATCGCACTGTCACATCGCTCGATGCGCATGAGACCTGCGACATAAGCGATCACACGTGGTCGTGGGGTTACATGCTGATGGCCACCGGCGATTCGGTCTGGGCCGATCGCGTTGAGCGTGCGGCCTACAACGCCGCGCCCGGCGCAATCAAAAATGACTGGAAGGCGCTGCAGTACTTCAGTTGCCCCAACCAGTTTTTGGCCACGCTGAATTCAGACCACACCATGATGTCGACCGGCGGCCGCATGATGGCTTACCAGCCCAATCCCGGCCAGCGCACTGCCTGCTGCGGAGCCAACGTGCACCGCATGCTGCCCAACTTTGCCATCCGCATGTGGATGAAGACCAATGACAACGGGCTTGCCGCAGTCCTTTACGGACCTTCGCGCGTGCACGCCACGGTTGGCGCCGAAAATCAACCGATCTCGATTGTGCAGAGCACACACTATCCATTCGACGAAGAGATTCGCCTGAGTATTGAGACGGATAAGCCCGTGGCATTTCCGCTGTTGCTGCGCGCTCCCGGCTGGTGCGCCGCGCCGCGCGTGACGGTCAATGGAGCTGAAGTGAAAGTCGCGCGCAATGCCGAAGGATTCCTGCGTATCGAGCGCACCTTCAAGCCCGGCGACAAAATTACGCTTACTTTTCCCATGCATGCCCGCGTGACCGACTGGCCGCAGGAAGGCGTGGCAGTGGAACATGGACCGCTGGTTTATACGCTCCCCATCCAGGCGAACTGGACCACAAAAGTGGAGGAGAAATACACCACGGCCGACTTTCCAAGCTGGGAGGCGAGACCCGCGAGCCAGTGGAATTATGGCCTCGATCTTGACCCGGTCAAGCCCGAGGGCGGCGTGGAGTTCCATCGCAAGCCGCTCGCAGACGACGAAGCTTTCGATCCCTGGGTCGATCCGCCAACATCCATCACTGTTCCCGCGCGGTTGATCGCGGATTGGGATCTGCAAGCGAACCCCGATGACGCCAGCCAGAAATTCACGCCACCGCTGCCCGATGTCTCGGAGCGGAAGCCGGCGGGTCCGGCGACGCGCATCACGCTGGTTCCCTACGGGGCAACGGAGTTGCGGCTGACGATCTTCCCAACGCTGCGGAGTTGAAGGGAAAAGATCATGGTGTGGGTTCGTGCTATCCCAGATCCGAAAATCCGGACCTGGGGCACCCACTGTCCGTGCATAGTCCAGTGCCTTTAGAGCAGCGGCGGCCCTTTCGCCTGCATCGGTGGAACGCTATGCTGTACCATCGGTTACGTGAATTGAACGGTTGTTGAGAGGGGCTGTCGAAAGCCCTTCCTCCAAGGGTCCGCTGCGCTGAATCTATAGGCTATGAACGGTGATCCGCATCTTCGCTGGAATCCACTCCGGACGGCGCCAAATATAATTACGCTTGCGCGTATCTGCCTGATGCCATTCCTGGTGGCGGCGATTCTGCAGGGCGAGTTCCTGGTCAGCTTTGTACTCTTCGTAGCCGCCGGGGTCTCCGACGCGCTGGATGGTTTGCTGGCGCGCGCGCTCAAACAGCGTTCCATGCTGGGTGAGTATCTTGACCCCGTGGCCGACAAGCTCCTGTTAAGCACCCTGTTTCTCGTGCTTACTCATTTGAAATCATCCTCCGGCGAGAGGTTGATCCCCGTCACGGTAACGGTGATGGTGTTTGGCCGGGATATGGGGATTCTGATCGTGGCGGCGATTCTCTATGCTGCGGTAGGCCGGCGGGAATTCCACCCAAGCTTACTTGGCAAAGCAAATACGCTGGTCCAGATTGCGGCAGTTGCCCTGGTGCTGCTCCGCCAGCTGACGGCCGCCGAGTGGGTGGTGATTTTCAGGCAGGTGGCGCTGGATTTAACCATGCTGCTGACCGTGGCGTCGGGCTTTCACTACGCCTGGGTGGCATCAAGGCGCACCTCGCCGCCGGCAGCCAACGGCGCCGCAACCCGCTAAACGTAAAGGGGTTACGTATCGTCTGAGAGCTGTTCGGTGTCGGCGGAGTCTTCGATTTCCATGTCACGAAACTCTTCGGAATCAAAGACTTCGCCACAATCCAGGCACTCGACGAATTCGGTGTCTTCGTGGCGGGATACGATTCGAACCCTGGGGTGTTTGCAGGCGGTGGCCATCGTTCTTTATTCGAGTTGAAATAGCCTTCTTTGGCGGGATTGTAGCCCGTTTTTCCTCAATTGCGAAAGCTTATTTTGTTGAATCTTCAGTCTGAAGCCAGGTTTGCCTGGCCAATAGCACGATTTGACGCCTAGATAGTTGAATCTCGGACAGAAACGGTCGTATACTTAAAACGGACCGATCCAGTCGGATATTACATGCTGAAACTCACAAAAAAGGCGGACTACGGGCTGATGGCTCTGAAGTATCTGGCAGAGCATCCTGAGAAGCCTGCGTTGAGCGCCAAGGAAGTGGCGGACGCATATGGAATTCCGGCGCAGCTATTGGCCAAGATTCTGCAGAAACTTACCAAGACCGGGCTGTTGCGGTCGCATGCGGGAATGAATGGTGGCTACGCGCTGGCGCGGGATGCAAGGCAGATTTCGGCCTACGAGGTGATTCACGCCATCGATGGCCCATTTTTTATTACGTCGTGCACCAAGGGAGCAAAAGGGTGCGACCTGACCCCCAGCTGCACCATCAAAGAGCCGTTGGCGCGCGTAAACGACACCATTGCCGGAGTCCTGAAGAGCATCAGCATCCAGGATCTGGCCGAACACATACAGCCGGCCGCAAAACATCACGAAGCGCATGGGCTGGTGGAATTGACGATATAGAAGCGGAATTAGCACCGCAGAGATTTTGGGAGAAACAGATGAGCACAGTTGTCAGCCGAGTAGAGGTTCCAGCGGGTGTGAGCCTGCCGATATACATGGACAATCACGCCACCAGCCCGCTCGATCCCCGGGTGCTGGAAGCGATGATGCCGTATTTCACCAGCAAGTTTGGCAACGCGGCCAGCCGCAACCACTCGTTTGGCTGGGAAGCCGAACAAGCCGTCGAGACGGCGCGCGAGCAGATTGCCAAGCTCATTGGCGCTACCGCCAAGGAGATCATTTTTACCTCGGGCGCGACCGAGAGCGACAACCTGGCCATCAAGGGCATCGCGGAGATGTACCGCGAGCGCGGCAACCACATCATCACCCAGGTGACCGAGCACAAGGCGATTCTGGATACGTGCAAGCGGCTTGAGAAGCACGGTTACCGCGTCACCTATCTGCCGGTGAAGGCCGATGGGCTGATCGATCTCGAAGATCTGAAGCGCGCGATCGACGAGAAGACGATTCTTGTCACCATTATGGCCGCGAATAACGAGATTGGCGTGTTGCAGCCCATTCGCGAGATTGGCAAGCTGTGCCACGAGAAGGGTGTAATCTTCCACACCGATGCGGTGCAGATTATCGGCAAGGCTCCGTTCAATGTAATTGCAGATAACGTGGATGTAGCTTCAATTTCGGGCCACAAGGTTTACGGGCCGAAGGGCGTGGGCGCGCTGTATGTGCGGCGTCGCAACCCGCGCGTGCAAATCGCAGCGCAAATCGACGGCGGCGGCCACGAGCGCGGCATGCGTTCAGGCACGCTCAATGTCCCCGGCATTGTTGGACTCGGCAAAGCCTGCGAGATTGCGCGCGAAGAGATGGATTCAGAAGCGGCATACCTGCGCGGGCTGCGCGACCGGTTGAGGGCCAAGCTCGAGTCGGAACTGGACTACGTTCAGGTGAACGGATCGTGGGAGCACCGGCTGCCCGGCAACCTGAACATGAGCTTTGTGTATGTTGAGGGCGAGAGCCTGCTGATGGGCATTAACGACGTGGCCGTTTCAAGCGGCTCGGCGTGCACCTCAGCCACACTCGAACCCAGCTATGTGCTGAAGGCATTGGGGCTGGGTGACGATGTGGCTCATAGCAGCATTCGATTTGGGCTGGGGCGTTTCAATACCCAGGCGGAAGTGGATTACGTAGCGGCAAAGGTGATTGATATTGTGAAGAAGCTGCGCGAGCTTTCGCCGCTGTACGAGATGGTGAAAGAGGGCATCGACCTGACCAAGATTCAGTGGGCGGCGCACTAAAAGCAGTTGCGGCAGTACCGGAGACTCCGATGTTTGAGAGCGTCGAAAGTAAGTGGCGAGAAGACGGGCAACGACGCAAGAAGTCGACCGTCACTCGTGCATGGATTGGCGTAACGCTTGCCTGGATTGTGTGCTTGATCATGTTATTGGAAAAGCATTGGCGCTAGGAGCGGGCTTTGTAACAAGGCACGATTTGTAGCCTGCCCTGAGCGAAGCCGAAGGGTGCCGTAAGAGGTTCAATTTGCAAAGGGGGCTTTAGCCCCTACAACACTAAGCGGTCTTGGAACGGAATTCATTGCGAAGCATCGAACAAATGTACAGCAAGAAAACTGATCACTGACCACTGATCACTAATCACAGTTTTTACGCGGCTTCCCCCGCGAGAGAAGGACGGAACCAATGGCATACAGCGACAGGGTAATTGACCACTACAACAATCCGCGCAACGTGGGCACGCTCGACAAGAGTTCGACCGAAGTGGGCACGGGCCTGGTGGGCGCGCCGGAATGCGGCGACGTGATGCGCCTGCAGATCCGCGTGAACCCCGAGACGCAGGTGATTGAGGAAGCCAAGTTCAAGACGTTTGGCTGCGGTTCGGCGATTGCGAGCTCCTCGCTGGCCACCGAATGGATCAAGGGCCGCACGGTGAACGATGCGCTTGAGATCAAGAACACCGACATCGTGAAGGAGCTTTCGCTCCCTCCGGTCAAGATTCACTGCTCGGTGCTGGCTGAAGACGCCATCCGTGCAGCCATCGGCGACTGGAAGAAAAAGAACGGCGTAGCTGAGACCGCTGAAGCGACCGCGGCCCAGGCCGCTCAGTAAGCATGAAATTGGGGCGCGCGAATATTGGGTGCCCATGGTCCCTCGCATTTGGGGATCTGGGAAAGCACGAAGTGTCAGCGCGCCGTAGGTGCAACGGAAGTTAGCCCCGCGCTTTAGCGTGGGGCGGCAGCCGATTGATGATTTAGCCCCGTAGGGGCGATGCAGTTCTGGAAGGGGTACGACTTTAGTCGTGCCAAACATGGGCGCTCAAAAAAGGCCGGGGCTTTAGCCCCCGCTCGCGCCCGAACGAAAGAACCAACATGGCAAACTTCGTAACTATCGGATCGAACACGGAACAACAGGCGCCGCCGCCGCCGTCGTCCGCGCCTAAGGCGCCGGCGCAGGGCTTGCAGGTGACCGACCGCGCGGTCAAGCGCATTCGCGCGGCCATGGCGAAAGAAGGTATTTCGCCAACCGAAGGCGGACTGCGCCTGGGCGTGATGGGCGGCGGATGCTCGGGGCTCTCGTACTCCATCAAGTTCGACACGCAGCCGCGCGAGCGCGACCGCGTCTACGAGTTCGACGGAGTTCGCGTCTTCGTCGATCCCAAGTCGTTCCTCTATCTGCACGGCATGACGCTGGACTACGAGGAGAGCCTGATGCGGCAGGGGTTTAACTTCATCAATCCGAACTCTTCGCGCTCCTGCGGCTGCGGAACGTCGTTTTCGTCGTAGGCACCTTTTTAGTCGCAGGGTTTGGATCATGATGAAAGTTCTCGATTCCGCAATTCCCATTGCATGCTGGTCTTGTTCCGTGGGTCACAACGAGTCCACGCTCTTTTGCCCGCACTGCAGCAAAATACAGCCTCCGCCCAGCGGCGATTACTTCACCGTCTTCAGTCTCGAGCCAAAGCTGAATATCGATTTGGCCGCGCTGGAGCAGGAGTTTCATCGCCTCAGCCGCAGGCTGCATCCTGATCGCTTTGCGCGCGCCGGTGAGCAGGAGCGCGAATGGAGCCTGGCCGACACCGCGCTACTGAACGATGCCTATCGCACGCTGAAAGAGCCGCTGCGGCGCACCGAGTATCTATTAAAACGGAGCGGCGCGGAGATTGGCGAAGAGCATAGCGGAAAAGATCGTCGAGATCCATCGCGGGCGCCGGCCGACCTGCTTGAAGAAGTTTTCGATTTGAATATGCAACTTGAAGAGATGCGCATGGCTCGTGCTGCAGGCGAGACTGATGCTGAACTTGAAAAAAGCGTGGCCGAGGCGAAGAAGAAGTTTGACGGCCTGCTTGAGGATGTGGATCGCGATTTGCGCGCGCAGTGGAATGCGTGGGACGAGGGTGGCGAGGCGGAGCGAAAGGCTGCGCAAAACACAATGGTCGCGCTGCTCGATCGGCGCCGCTACTTGAGTAACCTGGTCCGCGACGTGACTGAAACACTTGGGACCTAGTTCAACGGCAAAGAGTATCACCACGCGACCGGAAAAAGGTTCGTATCAGGGCGCGAGTTTACTCGCGCCGTAAAGACCGCAGAATAAGTTGGGCTTTAGCCCCTGAGGGATTCAAACGGAATTATGGCGGATGCAAAAGTAGTTGGGATCGACCTGGGGACAACGAACTCGCTGGTCGCATATATGCAGGGCGACAAGCCGGTGGTGATTCCCGGCGTGGACGGGGTGAATCTTGTTCCATCGGTCGTTGCGCTCGATCCAGTACAGGAAGGAAGCAACGGCCGGCCCACTGTGACCGTGGGCAACAGCGCGCGCAAGGCACTGATCGAGACGCCCGAGCGCGTCATCTATTCCGTGAAAAGGCTGATGGGGCGCGGGCTTGACGAGGTGCGGAGCGAACTCAAGCTCTTCCCGTTCCGTCTTGCCGACGATGTTGAGGCCGGCGAGGTGCCGCGCATTCAACTGGGTGAGTTGCGCTTTACGCCGCCTGAGATTTCGGCCTACGTGCTGCGGCAACTGAAGCGCAATGCCGAGCGATTTTTTGGCGCGCCAGTTTCGCAGGCCGTGATAACGGTGCCAGCGTATTTCAACGATGCGCAGCGTCAGGCGACCAAAGACGCGGGCCGCATGGCCGGCCTCGAAGTGCTGCGACTGGTGAATGAGCCGACCGCGGCTGCGCTGGCGTACGGGCTCGATCGCAGCAATGTTGGCACGATTGCCGTATACGATCTTGGCGGCGGAACGTTCGACATCTCCATTCTGAAGCTGAATGACGGAATCTTCGAGGTTCAATCGACCAACGGCGACACACACCTTGGCGGCGACGACATCGACAATCTGCTGCTGGCGATTGCGCTCGATGAGATTTACGCCGAACACGGAGTCGATTTGAGATCGCATCCGGGAGCAGTGCAGGCGCTGCGCAAGAACGCGATCGACGCGAAGATCAGGCTTTCGTCTGAATCGTCGGCAAGCTTCGACATTGAATTGCCGAACGGCGACCGCTATCAGCGCGAGATTCCGCGCGAAGTGTTTGAGATGCTGATTGAGCCCGTGCTTGCGCGGACGGCGGCGCCATGCAAGCAGGCGATGACCGACGCGCACATTACGCCGGAGCAGATTGACGAAGTGGTGCTGGTGGGCGGCTCGACGCGGATTCCCGCTGTGCGCAAGCTGGTTGACGAGCTTTTCAAATTGAGCGCGCGAGGGAAGAAGGCGCACACTGAGCTGAATCCCGATGAAGTGGTTGCGCTGGGTGCGGCTGTGCAGGCAGACATTCTCGGCGGCGCTTCAAAGTCGACCGAAGAGTTGCTGCTGCTAGACGTGACACCGTTGTCGCTGGGCATTGAAGCGCTGGGCGGAGTAGTGGCGAAGATTATTCAGCGCAACTCGACGATACCGGCATCGGCGACGGAGCATTTCACTACCGGTGTTGACGGCCAGACCAATGTGGCGATTCACGTAGTGCAGGGCGAGCGGGAACTCGCTGCGGACTGCCGCTCTCTGGCGCGATTCGATCTGAAAGGCATTCCGCCAATGATGGCCGGGTTGCCGCGCATCGAAGTCAAGTTTCTGATTGATGCCGATGGAATTCTGCAGGTGTCGGCGCGCGAGCAGCGCAGCGGCAAGCAGGCCGAAATTGAAGTGAAGCCGACGTATGGATTAACAGACGAGCAGGTCGAGGGAATGATTCTCGACTCGTTCGATCACGCCGAAGAGGACTTTGCCAAACGGCTGCTGATTGAGGCGAGGGTTGAAGCGGAGTCTGATCTGGCCAAGGTCGACCAGGCAAAAACAAATCCCGCGTGGCAGCGTTTGGCCGGCGAAGAGCAGGCTGCGATTGGAGCCGCTGAAGACAAGCTGATCCAGGCGAAAGCGGGCGACGATGCGGCAGCGATTCGCGATGCGCGCGTAGCGCTCGACCAGGCAACGCGGCGTTTGGCCGAATTGATGATGGACGCGGCAGTGACGGATGCGATTCGCGGCAAAACGATGAACGAGGCGGGCGAGGTATTGAGCGACAATATCAGCGCGCCGCATCCGATGGCGGCAGCGGAGTTCAAATGAGAGCGGCGTTAGTGAGCGAAGATTGGGAAAGTGGCAGCTATGAGTGAAGCAGCAAACAAAAACATTCCGCCGGAGAAGCTGGTGCGGGTGACATTTATGCCCGAAGGCCGCACCGTTGAGTTTGAGTACGGCACCATGCCCTACGACCATCACGGCAAGCCGATGAGCTTTCTCGATGTCGCGGAGAACTTTGGCATCTTTCTCGACCATGCGTGCGGCGGCGTGTGCGCCTGCACCACCTGCCACTTGTGGATCAAGGATCAGACGGGCATCAGCGAGGCGGACGACGACGAGATTGACCGCATGGACATGGCCGCCGATCAGCAGTTGTATTCGCGACTGGGCTGCCAGGCGGTGATTACGGGACCTGGCAACTACCTGGTCGAGATTCCCAAGTGGAATCGGAATTACACTTCAGAAGGCAAGCCGCTGGCGCTAGCGGAAGGGAAATAGTTCTGAGTTTATGCGTATCCCACCCTAGCCGGAAGAACAAAGACCCGGCGAGGGTGGGGCACCCAGATTTCATTGAATGAAGAGGGAAAATGCCGCGCGAGATTCATTGGACCGACGCCGAGGAGATCGGCATTCAGCTGCAGGAAAAGTTTCCCGACATCGATCCGCTCACCGTGCGGTTTACCGATCTGCATCGCTACGTAACCGAGCTAGAAGGCTTCGACGACGACCCGACCAAGTCGAATGAGCCGCGGCTCGAGGCCATCCAGATGGCGTGGCACGAAGAGTTCGTGGACGCGCAGGGATAGTAGCCGCCGCTATCGCATTCCGGCAAATTACTCCCAGTCGCGCCGGAACTCTTTCCAGCCGAACGCATTTTCAAAGTGCGTAATCTCTGGCTTCTCGCCCGGCAGCAAATAAACGCTGATCACATCGAATCGCACCTGCGGCAACTCCGGCGGTGAGCCGCTGGCCTGCGGCAGTTGTTGCATGTAGCGCCGCGCCAGCCGGCGAAGAATCGAGCGTTTGTGGCTGTCGACTGCGACCTCGGCGGGCGTCATGTCATGCGCAGTGCGCGTCTTCACTTCAATGATGCAAAGCAGCGTGTCTTTCCACGCAACAATGTCGATGTCGCCGGGCAGATTCCCTGCCGACCAGCGCGTCGCCACTACCAGGTAGCCCTTGCGCAGCAAATGGAAGTAGGCTTCCTTCTCGCCTTCAAAACCGGTGATGAGATGCGGCGGAAGCACAGGCTCGCGGCCGCCGAGGCGCGAAACGCGATCGAGCCCGTCGATCGCCAGGCGGAGTGCGCCCACGCGCAGGTCTCTGAAGGGTTGCATGGCAAACCATTCTCAACCCTTTGGGTTGCGGGAAGCAAACAGCACGAGTCAAACGACCCTAATCACATGAGCTGCCGAGTGCCTGTTGCGCGTGTCCTGATTTGAAACCACAGATTCGCATTTGGGAATGAGACAGAAATCTATCGATTCATCCCGCGTCGTCCTGCGCACATTTGCCCGAAACTCGGTGTAGGTGCCATAGGAGAAACCGAAAATGTCACATGGATTGCTGGGAGGTTTGTTTTCACGGCAGCAGGAACGCGCAACGGCAGCGGTGATGGAGTTTGAAGAGACTGTCGATGCTCAAGCCGCGCAAGATCGCACCTTTGAGTATGCGCTCGATGCGCTGCCCGCCAACGCGATGTTCTGCGATCGGGAACTGATTCTTCGCTTCCTCAATCGATCGTCGCGCAAGACCCTCAAGACGCTGCAGCAGTACCTGCCGTTCGCGGTAGACGAGCTCGTGGGCAAGTCGATTCATGTCTTTCACAAGTCGCAGGACAGAATCGACAGCGTCCTGGGAAACACAAAACACGGAGGCAAACATCAACTGCCGCATAACGCGACCATCGAACTCGGGCCCGTCAAGCTCGACCTCCAGGTGGAGGCAATGACCGACGAGGCCGGCGAGCACATTGGCGCCGTTGTGATCTGGGGCGTCAGCACCCAGCAGACAATCGAAGCGCTGCGCCACGCGCAAGAGGCGCAGCGGACCGACATCGAGCACCTGAATGGGAACTTGCAGATGGTGGCGACCGCAACGCATGAGATCGAGTCGAGTATTGGTGAGATTGCGCGGAATGCCGAGAATGTGGCCCAGGCCGCGGAAAAGTCGCGCACAGCGACAGACGAGAGCAAAAAGTCGATCCTGAGCCTGAAAGAGTCGAGCAGCGGAGTGGCGAAGGTTGCGGAGTTGATTGCCTCGATCGCCACGCAGACGAGCGTGCTGGCGCTGAACGCGAATATTGAAGCCGCGCGCGCCGGCGTGCACGGTAAAGGCTTCAGCGTGGTAGCCAGCGAAGTAAGAAAGCTGGCCGAGCAAACTGCCGAGGCGACCGCGGAGATCCAGTCCAAGGTGTCGGCAATCGGTTCTGACATTACAACGGCGGTTGCAGCCATCGACCGCATTGCGAGCCATACTGAGGAGCTTTCAGGAGTGTCGCACCAGATGGCGGCTGCTGCTGAAGAGCAGCACCTGGCCACGCAGGAGATGGCGCAGAATCTTGAGCGCGCGGCTCACCGGACCAGCGAGATAGCGAACATGCGGCTGACGGACTAGTTAGGTTTCACCAACAAAAAGGCCGGCAGATGCGATGCCGGCCTCTTATGTTGTCCGGATTGGTCTGGTTTCAGGCGGTTGCCACCGCGGCTGTTGCGTGCTCATGCTCTTTCTCAACGACGGTGAGCGATTCCTCAAGGATGTCGAGTGCGACCGTGGCTGCTTCTTCGCTCACGATCAGCGGCGGAGCCAGCCGCAGCGAGGTTTCGCCACAGCCCAGAATCATGAGACCGCGCTCGAAGGCCAGCGTCTCAACGCGATTGCGCTCGGCCACGGCAGGTTCGCGAGTGGCCTTGTCTTTTACCAGCTCGATGCCGATCATCAGGCCGCGGCCGCGCACGTCGCCAACCATCGGGTGCGTCTTGACCCAGCCGCGCAGACGCTCGAGCATGAATTCGCCCACGCGCGCGGCGTTGGCAATGGCTTCGCGCTCAAGAATGTCCATCGTAGCCAGGGCCGCGGCAATCGAAACGGGATTGCCGCCGAACGTGGAGGCATGCGAGCCCGGGACCCAGTCCATGATTTCGGCGCGCGTCATGCACACGCCGAGCGGCATGCCGCTGGCAATTCCCTTGGCCATGCAAACCATGTCAGGCTCTACGCCGGAGTGCTCGATGGCCCACCATTTGCCGGTTCTTCCGCACCCCGACTGAACCTCGTCCACGACCAGTAAAATACCGTGCCGGTCGCAGATGCCGCGCAGCTCGCGAAGAAAGTTGTCGGGGGCAACAACGTAGCCGCCCTCGCCCTGGATGGGCTCGATAAAGATGGCCGCCACTTCCTCAGGAGGAAGAATCGTTTTAAAAAGCTTCTCTTCGATGTAGCGCGCGCAGCCCATGCTGAACGCCTCTTGCTCCTCAGGCCCGCCGGTGCATCCGCGGTAAGTGTAGGGATAGCGCACGTGGGTCACGCCGGGAACCAGCGGCGAAAAGCGGCGCTTCTGCTGCGGCTTTGAGGCGGTGAGCGAAAGCGCGCCCATGGTGCGCCCGTGGAACGCGCCAAGAAACGCAATTACCTGTTGCCGCCCGGTGTGATAGCGGGCCAGCTTGAGCGCGCACTCAATGGCCTCGGCGCCGGAGTTGCCGTAGAAAAAGCGATGCGGGCCGGGCATGGGCGCCACGGCCGAGAGCCGTTCGGCAAGATCGGTCAGGTGCTCGTTGTAAAAATCTGTGCCCGAAATGTGGATGAGCTCAGCCGCCTGTTTCTGAATTGCGGCAACCACTTCAGGATGGCAGTGGCCGGTAGAAACCACGGCGATTCCGGCGGCGAAATCGAGAAACTCGTTGCCGTCGACGTCTTCAACGCGCAGGCCGCGTCCGCGTTTGGCGACCAGCGGGTACGATCGCGTATAGCTGGGCGAGATCAGCCGGTTGTCGGCCGCAACGGCGGCCCTGGCCTTGGGGCCGGGCAGAGGACATACCAGTTTGGGTCCGAATTTCTGGTGCAACTCCTGCTTGTTCATAGAGCCTTCTCCTCGGCGTCGATCGGTAATATCGACCAGTTGTGCGGGCAATGCCGTGTCGTGCGATTCCGCGCGGATGGAGCGTTGCCGCTGATCCCTCACATCGGGATCGTCGATTTGCGTTGATTCCGGTCGGGGGTTGCTTTGACCCCCGGTCAGGGTCAACAAGCGTGCGAGGGTCTCCGGCGGATTTGTTGCTTAGTCGCCGCCGAAGAGGCTAGGTCGTGTGCGGGTCGGCAGCACGCGAAGATGACGGCGCGGGCAGATGATGCGCGCACGGGCCCGCGACCAGCGTTTTGTGGCTGGAATCAATCGCGATCCGCTGCTGTGACATGCCTGCATCTGAGATCTTCCGCTGAGCTGAGGATAGCACGCGCGAAAGTGTCCGGGCCAGCCGGTGAGCGAGCCTGGCGCGTCCCAGGGCAATCGGGCTTGGGCGTAGCGCCGGTCTTCTGACCGGGGTCCCCGGCGAATGAACTGTGTTATGTGTATTGGTTTACATTACGCTGGCGCCATAATGTAGTACGTACTTTAAAGAATTTAATACTTGCTGTTGAGCACGTACTAATATGAGGCGCCTAAAAATAATTGTGTTCACATTATCAAAAACCATGGTACCGTAGTTATGGCATCTTGAAAGGAGCCCTAACATGAACGAAACCGCGGAAGTCCAGATCACCAGCAAAGTACATATCATTGAATTGGATAGCTTTCCAGAGGCGCTGACCAAGGCCACAGAGGAAGCGGGCAACACGGGTGGTCAAGCTTACCCGGTTGTAATGTTTCGTCAAGGCGATCGCACCAGTTTCAGCGGCGCCCTGCCGATGAAACGGGTGGAATCCTTCCTGGATCTGACCAAATCGTCCCGAAAAGGGGACTCGATGGAAATGATCAAGTCGGCAGCCAACCGCCCTATCATTCCCGAGCACAGCACGGCGATCGCGAACTACATCAAGGAAAACCCGAGAGATTACATCATTCCGGGTCTAACAATCAACGTGCAGGCAACTATTAACGTATACACGGCAAAGGGAAGCTCCACCGTGAAGTCCGCCTACATGGTCGTGCCGGACACCGCCCCTGCTGCCCCTACCGACGGTCAGCACCGGGCTCACGGAATTGCCAAGGCTCTTGAGCAGATGGACCCAGAGGCCCGGGTGCGATTCGCTCAAGACGCGGTCGCATTCATGCTGACCTGCGAGACCAACATCGAGAAGGCCCACCAGGACTTCGCCGACTGTAGCAAAACGAAACAGCTGCCGCCCGCGATGCTCACGGTCTACGATCTCCGGAACCGCGCAAACGGCCTGGTAATCAAGCTGGCGGATGTCTGCCCGGTCTTCAAGGACAAGGTTGATTCCACAAGCAAAACAATCGGAAGCAACTCAGCCGCGATCTTCACAACTAACCAAGTCCGGCAAATGGTAAAGGCGCTTCTCACGGGAGATTTCGCGCTTGCGGACGCCGCATTTGCAGACGTGGCCAAGAAACTTCTGCCAACGACAGAGCTGTACCAGCAGACGCTCGATCAGTTCGAGGAGTTCATCAATTACCTGACCGAACATCTGGACGTGTGGAAAGAGGTCTCGGCGGTGCCGCCTGGCCTTCAGCACGCCAAACTGAAGCAGATTCGCGGACGGGGGTACGTGTGCCTTACGGCCTCCGGCCTCAACATCATCGGCCGCATTGGGCATGAGTTGATAGTGAACCACCAGTCCGACTGGAAAGAATACGCGAAGCGGCTGGGGAAACTTGACTGGCTCAAAAGCAACCCGCTCTGGGCGGACATCGTGCAGCCGAAGAAGGACCGTGAGGGAAACGTAGTGACCGAGGAATTCACTGTGGACGGGCATACGGAGAGACGACCGGTGATGCAGCTCGTAACCAACCGAGCTCCGCTGAACCGGGCCATCTTGAAGGCCTCGGCAGCAATCGGGCTAGGCCAACTCACCCTCGGCGGGCACCCGGAGGAAAACGCCGAGGCGACCGAGGTTCTTTCCAACAGCTAGATGATCTGATTCCTCATTGGCAATGCGCCCGGGAGCCCCCCCGGGCGCTCAGCTTACGCATCCACGGGGCATTGACTATCCCATGCCGAAAGGAAACCCAAATGGAGATCAAAATCTCAGCCAAGGCCTTCGCGGAATTTGTGGTCGGCGGCCCAAGCAAAAAAGCAGCGACAGTTAGATACCTCCTGAGGCCTCAATCATCGGAGGCTCAGATTGTCATGAGGTACTACTCACGTGCAGTGCAGATCATCAGAGGGTATCACGACGCGGGGAACGACTCCTCGTCCCTACGTTCCGAGATACGTGGACTTGAAAAAAAGGCGGAGACAGCGGAGTCGAATCAGGCCAGAACGAAGCTGCTGAACAATCTGCGCGCAATCGAGGCCTATTTGGAGATATACGGCGAGCGGAAATGGAGGATTGTTCCCTGCCCGCGAATCTATCATTCCTCGGGCTCCGTGCGAATCTCTGCGACTCCGGACTTGACCGTCTTGGAAGGGAAGCGACTCCGTCTGGTCAAACTGGGCGTACGAAAGCAGTCGGAGGACCCAGAAGTTATCCGGCTTATGCTTCGCGTGATGTTTCAGGCGGGATCCGGAACGATGGAAATAAGCCCTCGAGATGTCATGTTCTTCGATGTGTCGAAGCGAGAGATATTGCGAGGGAGCGAGGGCGATGCTGCCTTAGCTCGCACAATCGAGGCAGGCTGCGACAGGCTGCACCAAATGGTGCACTCATGGGCGGCCTGAAACACGGGCGGATCGCATCGGCCCAGACGCCCCATAAACCACTCTGACGGTCCTCCCGTCCCTCGCACTTGAGACCGGGGAAACCGCGAAATTTGATTCTCATCTTTTGCATGTAATTAACCCCACCCGCGCTACACCGTCCTCACAGCATCCAAAAACGGCGCCCCTCAGGGCGCCGTTTTTGCTGCGCAAAGGTTCCAGCCGCGAAAGCAAACCGGCTTTCTGCGCTCGCAACCCATTTCAAATCTTACTTTTGCAAACAACTCGCGCGTTTTCTTATCTCTAGGCCGCCACTGCGGCCCCAGCCTTATGAAAACACGATATTTGCCTGCAAAAGCATAAGGGGGGGTATAACCCTATGACACCAGAGTGCAGGCACATCAAGACCAACGGCGAAAAATGTCACGCAGTGTCCCTGCGTGGCAAGGCATATTGCTACTTCCACATGCGCCTCCACACCACCGTGGCCGGCACACGCAAGCCCACAAAGTCCAAAGACAGGTCCATCGACTTCACCTTTACTGACTCACCTGTCGCCATCCAACTCGGCGTTTATCAGGTCCTCAGCGCTCTCGGCTCCTCGTCCATCAACCCCCAACGCGCCGGACAAATGCTCTACGCCCTCCAGGTCGCTACCCAGAACGTTGAACACAAAAGCACAGACGCCTCAGCCCATCCGGTCCACTGCGTAACCGAGTCCGCGGAAGGAGATGAGATGGGGCCCGAGTGCTGCGATGCCTCCATATCCCACTGCGGAAAATGCGACAAATTTGAGACCTGTGACGTCATTCAGCAAAACAAATCCGGCAACGCCGAAGACGATGGAAAGCCGTTGCCTCCGTTGCCTGTGATGTTGCGCGATGCCGTCATGAAGCAGTTCTCGGGACTCTCCAGTGAGCGCTACGAAAAGTACAAGGAACTCATCTTTCCTTCAGAGTCCACTCCGGACCAGCTGAAATCCGGTTTGCTACTCAGCAGCCTCCTGAGTCAATCTGGCCGCCGTAAAATTGAGTAAGTCCTCATGGCCGCCTCAACGCCCTCAACTGAAGTGTTCCAACGCAAGGCTGCGACGCGGCTTGCCATCGTTGTGGCCTTCGCGAGCGTCTACTTTTTCTGGGGATCGACCTACACCGCGATCCGGGTTGCGGGCGCATACATGCCGGCTTTCATGCTGGCGGGAATCCGGTACACGATCTCCGGGTCGATTCTGCTTGCCTGGTGCCGCTCAAGGGGTTTGCGGCTGCTGTGGCCCCCGAAAGCCATGATCGTCTTCGGAGTGGTGGGGTTGCTGCTGCTGGGCGGTGGCAACGTGGGCCTGATTTATGCGGAGAAAACCGTGCCCAGCGGCCTGGCTTCGCTGGTCTACGCCGTTACGCCCCTGTATGTGGCGCTGATTGAGATGTTTCTGCCCAACGGAGAGCCTCTGCCGCGGCGGGGATGGCTGGGTTTGCTGCTGGGCTTTGCTGGGATGGTGGTTTTGGTTTGGCCCTCAATGCAAAGCGGACTTGCGGGGCAAAGCGGAGTTTTGTGGGCCTATGCCGCCCTGCTCGGGGGAGCATTGGCGTGGACTGTCGGCAGCCTGGTGGCGCGGCACGCACGCGTCGAGACCGGTGAAAGAGCCAACAGCCTGGTGGCCGCCTCGTGGCAGATGCTGATTGCCGGTGTCTTCTGTTCCCTGGTGGGGACCGCGATGGGTGAGTGGCCGGCCGTCCACATGAACGCGCCGGCCGCCGGCTCGATTGCTTACCTTGTGGTCTGCGGATCGTTGCTCGGCTACACGGGATTCGTCTATCTGCTGGAGCATCTGCCGGCGGCCAAAGTTCTTTCGTACGCCTACGTCAATCCGGTGATTGCCGTGCTGCTGGGCATTGCGATTCTCGGCGAGCGGCCCGCGCCCGCCGAGTTCGGCGCAATGGCGGCCATTGTGCTGGCCGTGTTTCTATTGACCACCGCCAGGATGGGCGCGAAGCAGGAGCCGGGCGAGGGGAGCGAGGCGCTCGGTCGGACGGAGTGAGCGCACGGGAAAAATGAAAGCGGCAAAAGTTATTGCTTGAAAGCCCCGGCAGGGACAAGCGGCGCGGGGGGATCGTCTTCGAGCGTAACCGCGCCGTGCTCGAAATCAGCCAGCGCAGCGTCGTCCGCGGCCATTACCACCCAGCACACGGCAGCCTTTTTCAGCAATCCGCACGCGACTTCGATGGTGTATTTCGTATCCGGTTTTCCCTTCAGATTTCCTGTCGAACGCTGCGCCCACAGGTGGTGCGAACCGAGGGTGTAAGTAGTTTGCATCGGATTGGCAATGTCGGCGGATTGTCTCATTCCTGCCGCAACGTCGGCGCCGAACCCAGGCAGCTGTTCCTGGGTGACGGCTTGCCCGAAGCAATCGAAGGGAACCAGAACCTCCACAATCACCGAGGCTGGGTTGCCGCGGCGGGCAGTGATCGGCGCCTCAAGGCATTCCATGCCCTTTTTCTCTCCTCCGATGGAGGCATTCCCTGCGGCTCTGTCCTTGGCCGCGGACGAAGAAGCATGAGTGTCGGCAACTTGCCACTCCGCGGGCAGGGAATAACTGAAGCCCAGCGGATCAGAGTAAGCGCGGGAGTCCGGCTCGCTGGCGGCGAACGCGGGGGCCTGCGCCGGAAGCGTCGTGCAAACGTGAGTGAGAAGAAAGGCGGCGAGGAGTTCTCGCATGGGTGAATCTTTCAAGCGCGTCAAATAAGGGCTTTCAACTGCACTACCTGACTAGGATGGTCGAGAGCGCCGACAGGATGCCGCCTGCCGCAAAGACGAAGCCGAGGTACCAGTAGATGCGGCTGCGGGTGAGCAGCGTGACCGAGGTGATGACGAGCGCGATTTCGAGCAGGGCCTCGGCCAGGTCGAAACGATTGGCTTTATGCTCGGCGATTTCCACCTGCTCCTCGAAGGTCTTCGCTGTTTCCTGCGCCTCGTCTTGATCCTTGGTGGATTTGGCGAGGGCGTCCTTCCATTTTTGCTCGAGCTTGGCCGCCGCAGTCTTGTCTGTAACCGTCAGAGCCGAGAGCAGGCCGGAGGCGAGCTCAGTATCGTGTGCGCGGATGTGGCGCGCCTGATACTCGTTCCAGAAGTCGCTGGCCTTGCTTTGAGAAAGGATGGCCTCAGTGTGGGTGCGATGGCCGAGGACCGTGGTCACAGCCACCAGCACAGCCAGCACGCTCATGGTGAAGGCCACCGGCCGCATGGCCTGGTTTTCAGAGCCTTTTTCCGCGTTTTCTTTCAGTTCCCCAGCTTCGTCGCCGTCCATAATTGATGATCTCGTTTCGAATTTACGGGGATTTCAGAGTAGCACTATCTTATGGCATGTTAGCCCCAAGCCAGGGCAATAAAAAGCTGAGAGCTGACAGCTAAAAGCTGAAAGCTGCTTTCTCACTTCCGCTTCCAGCGCACGCCGTCCTTTGAGTCCTCTATCACAATACCTTTTTCTGCAAGCTCGTTGCGGACCTGGTCGGCGCGGGCAAAGTTGCGCTGCTTCTTGGCCAGGGTGCGCTCGGCCACCAGCGCGTCAATCTCGGCTTCGGTGATGGACTGGGCGGCTCGCAGTTCGGGAGCGACATCGGCGGCGCGGCCTTCGGCTTCGGCCCATTCCAACGCCCGTTTGGTCGGTTCGGCGTCGTGGTCCTCGATCACGTCGAAGACAGCATCGAAATCGCGAAGGACGGCGAGAATCCGGTCGCGGTCAGCCAGGAAGAGCTGCCCCTGGTCGATGGCGGTATTGGCGGCGCGGATGAGATCGAAGATGGGCGCGCGAGCCTCGGCGGTGTTCAGGTCGTTGGCCAGGGCCTCGCGGTAGTCGGTTTGCGCCTTGGCCGCCGCGGTCTCAAGCGCGGGGTTTGAGCCTGCGGGAAAAGTGCCGGCAGTGAGCCGCTGGTGGAAGGTGCGCAACCGGTCGATGGCGTTGGTGGCCTCGGTGAGACCTTCGAAGGTGAAGTTGAGCTGATGCCGGTAGGGAACCGAGATGAGCGCCAGGCGGATGGCCGAGGCCTTGTATCCCTTGAGCAGCAGGTCGCGAAGGGTATAGAAGTTGCCCTCGCTCTTCGACATCTTGCGCCCGTCAACCAGCAGGAAGCGCACGTGCATCCAGTGGCGCGCAAAGGTCTTGCCGGTCGCGGTCTCGCTTTGCGCAATCTCGTTCTCGTGGTGCGGGAACATCAGGTCTTCGCCGCCGGCATGCAGGTCGAAGCTCTCGCCCAGGTACTCCATGGCCATGGCCGAGCACTCAATGTGCCAGCCCGGCCGGCCGCGGCCGATCGGCGTATCCCACGAAGTTTCGCCGGGCTTGGGAGCCTTCCACAGCGCGAAGTCCCGTGCCGAGTCCTTCTCATACTCGTCGACGTCTACGCGGGCGCCATCTTCAATGCCGGTCAGGTCTTTTTTACTGAGCTTGCCGTAGGCCGGGAAGGCTGCCAGGCGGAAGTACCACGACCCGTCTTCGGTCTGGTAAGCCGCGCCCTTTTCCTTCAGTCTTTCGACCAGCTCAACCATGCGGTCAATGTGCCCGGTGGCGCGCGCAATCTGCTCGGGCCGCTCGACGCGGAGCGAATCGAGATCTTCGAAAAAGGCTTCTTCATACCGGGCCGTATATTCGCCGATGGAAACGCCCGCGGCCGTTGCATTGCGAATGATCTTGTCGTCGACGTCGGTGATGTTCATGACGTGGCGAACCTGGATGCCACTGAGCTTGAGGAACCGGCGCAGCACGTCGACCTGGAGAAAGGTGCGGAAGTTGCCGATGTGGCCGTAGTCGTAGACGGTGGGGCCGCAGGCATACATGCGCAGCGCGCTGCCGTCGGCGGCGAAGAGCGGGTCCAGTTGTCCCGAGAGAGTGTTGAAGAGGCGGAGGGTCATCGTTCCTGAACCGTCATAAAGACCGTCATAAAAACAACTAAATTCGGCAGTTTTGTGGCCTTTTTGATTGTAGCAGCGCGGTTTGCGGGTAGAAATGCGAGCCGCAGTCAGACCCGGAGTTCGCGACGGGCCGTCTCGGCCACGCGGCCCATATCGGAGGTGGTAAGCACGCGAACCTGGTGCTCCTCCATGGTCTCGACGCCGAAGCGGTACAAGGCCAGCCGTTCCGGTTCTTCGTCCGTGGCGCCCAGCTTTGCTGCTGGCTCAATGATGGCGGTCAGCTCCAGCGCGGCCTTTTCAACCCGCTCGACGCCGGCTTTCAGCGCCCCGGCCGAGAAGGCCAGCACCTTGGCCATCTCAACGCCAGGTTCGAGGCTCACTGCATGGAACATGCGAATGATCCCATTGGGCCGGTAGCCGAGGTCGATACGTAATGGATCGCCGGGACGCGTGTAATCCGCGGCGGCGATTCTCTTGCGCAACAGATCCCACACCCCGGCATGTTCAAACTCGGTGCGCATGCGGGCCTGGATGGCGGCGCGTCCGGCCAGGCGAGGCAGTTTTTCGCGCGGCGGCGGATCGACGTAAAGCCGCATCAGCTCTTCGACGCCGGCAGGAATGCTTTCGGCGAGATAGGCCCTGGCCTCGGTCATCTGCACGCCCAGCGAGAGCGACTCTTCGAGGATGCGCATGAGCTTTGCGTCGGGCTCAAGTGAGAGCCGCCGGCGCAGCTCGGTTTCCATCGCTTCCAGCAGGCCAGTGTCCGCATCGGGATCGAGACAGCGCACCCGCCGCCAATCGCGGGTAAAGCGGATTTCAGTTTGGCGGCTGCCTTCTTCCTGCAGCATCACCCCGATATGCACATACTCGTTCCGCACCGCATCCGGTACATACCGGAGCAGCCGGAATTCGCAGGCGCGGCGTTGCTGAGGATTAGGCATAGTAAAGGCAGTGGTCGGTGATCAGTGGTCAGTGGTCAGCGAGCCCGCACCGCAGCAAATTGCACAGGCTTACAAATGGAATCTCGAGGACTCCGCGGCTAATCTAGTACGTGATGGCCTAAAGCTGCACGCCACGTGCTGATCACTGACAACTGATCACTGTTCACTGTTTCTCTCAATTCACCCTCCCTGACATCGTATCTCCCCATCCGGACCGCATCCACTCCCCTTCTCCAATTTCGCCCCCACCTGTTCCCCAATTTGGAAACGGCCTGCGGTCCGAGTTCCGGAATGCCTCAATCAACTCCCGGATCCGGCCCCGGCGGCCGAGCAGTTTTTCCACCAGCTTCTCCATGTCGGCCAGGTCGCCTCCGTACCACGCGGGCGGCACGTCGTTGGCGGCATTCCACACCGTCTCCGCGGACATAGTCTCAATGCGTTTGAGCCACGGTTCGAAGGACTCCCATCCGGTCACATTGCGATAGACATCGTTGCGATAAAAGACCCCGCGCAGAGGCGCATCTTCGAAGGTCCAGTCGCCGGCGTGGAAGCAGTAACCGAAGTCGATGAACACGGCTTTATAGCGGCGTTCCCTTTGGCGGCGCGTGAAGACCGCCTGGCGGCCATTAGCGTTTCCGGTCCACTTATCGAGGGCGAGAATGCCGGCGAACTCGTCAAGATTTTTTACCTCGGCCAGCTGCTCTTCCGCCAGGTAGTCAACCACCTGGCCGGGCATGAGCCCGCCCGCGAAACGGGAACCGAATTGCAGGCCGGGGCGGCAGCGCTCGCAACTCTTTCCCAGGTCGATTTCAAGCTCGGGGGTGTTTTCGATCAGCCAGCTCGTCACTTCGACAAGCTCGGTGTGGGGCACGGTCAGTCCGGCAGCGGCGGCCAGGCGCGAGGCCAGCAACTCATTGGCCAGCACCCGCATGTGCTGCGGGTTGTTCTGGAACTTGACCACATAGATCTGCCTGTCGGCGCCCAGCATCAGCTGTCCCTGCGCGCCGCCTCGCATCCGCCGGATCTGCTGCACTGCCAGAACCGCCAAAACCGCACCTGCCTTTTTGGTATAGCTGCTTCGATTGTAGCGGGAGGAACGAGATCGTAGTTCCAGCCAATAGCCAATAGCCGGTAGTCAGTAGTCAGTAGCTAAAGACTAAGGGCTCAAAGCTGCAGGCCGCAAACTATTGGCTACTGGCTGTCTTCCCACCATCTCTTCCCGCGCAGCCAGCCCGATCGCCATCGCCATTACCCGGTCGTCGTGCGTCCCGGCACGCGCGCCGCAATTTCCATTGGGCAGGCGGACAAAGCTGCGGCACTCGGCCAGCAGCCGCCGGCTTTGGAATTGCCTGGGCTCATCGACCAGGGCCGCTCCCAGCCTGCCCAGCGCCGCTGGCCGGCTCAGCGAAGTCGTCAGCCAGCCGGGCTGCCCGCTCTGTTTATAAATACGCCCGCAGCCGCACGGCGACTCCAGATAGGCCAGCACTCCGCTGCCGTGATTGTTCCGCTCCACCACCACCCAGGCCCGGTTATACTCGCGGGCCAGGTCCGTAACCATCCGCGCCAGCTCCAGGCCGCCCGAGTGACCGGCATACTCCGCGCATTGCAATCCGGTCTCGAGATCGAGCACCTGGATAGCGGAGTAGTCGCCCTCTGTTCCCCCGCCTGCGGGATCGATCGCGAGCAAATAGCGTTTGCCCGTAATCGCAGGCAGCCAGATTGCGAGATCGCCATTGAATCGGGTTGCAACCGGTTCGCTCACACTTTTCAACCGCTCATCGAGCGCGTCAATTTCGAATACCGACTCGCCGCTGGCCAGAAAACAGCTCTCGTCGTCTTCGGCAAACTCCTGCCGCGCCAGCCCGCGAAAGTCCGCGCGCAGCCTGCGCCGGTAACCAATCTGCTCGAGATCGAGCTTGTGCCTCTCCACCAGTTGCTGCTCTTCATCGGTCAATGTGGCGGCGTCAACTGCCGCGGCGCGGTAGCGGCACTCCATCCACCACGGGAAAAAGTGCCGCACCATGCCGGCTTCCGGCGCCTTGAGCCACAGCTCGTGAAAGCACCCGCCCACGCCGTCCGGCGTCGATTCCAGAATCAGTTCGCCCTCGGGAGCCAGCGCCGCGCGCAGCCCGGCAAGTGTTTCGGCAGGGTCGCCGGGCCAGCGCGCCAGCTCAGAGCAGTGCATGTTCTGCGCCGTCAACCCCCGGCCCGCATTCCGGTCCCCGGCCGTCACCACGCGATACTGCGAGTCCAGCTTGGGAAACACGATCTGCCGCACATTGGCGCGCCCCGTCCGCAGCGGCCCTTTGCGCAGGTATTCGGGAAGCAGATCCACGAACCGGTGCACGATGGCGAAAATCTCTTCGGCGGCCTGCTGCGTATGCGCCACCTGCAGCGTCAGCGTGCCCGGCTGGGTAATGGTCTTCAGAAAAAAGCGCGCCGCCGTCCAGGTGGTCATCCCCATCTGCCGCGCCTTCAGAACGATGTTCTGCCGGCCCCGCCGCTCCTCAAACAGGCGCTGTGCCGGGTTGGCATTTAGCCGCGCAGTCCTGCCGTCCCTGGTTCTCACCTTGAGCAGCATCCGGGCCAGCGCGGTAGTAACCGTCTGGCCCCGCAGGATGGGTGGCCGCTGATCGAGGATCGTTCCTAGCCGCAACAGCTCCGCGCCGTCCAAGGGGCGTATCCGCAAGGCATCTAAATTGGGGTGAACTTTGCTCGCGCCTGTCAGGGTCGCCATAGAATCTCCAATCGGAGTAGCCAGCGGGTAATTGTTCCAGCGCCGCCCGCTGATCGTCTTGCGGGTTCGCGATCCGGTCCGCACCGGCTAGGAACAGTCTTTCTTCCGCACCTATTGACCAACCACTCGCGGTGGTCCGGCTGCCCCTGGCTGCAATCCTTCAAAGCGGCCCATCCATCGCCCTGGTTTGGCGAAATCCACACGCTCACTGCCGAAGCATCAAAAGATAGAGAAGAATCTACAATCGCTGTCAGCGCATTACACCCCAGAGAGACCCTGCCTGGTGATGTGAGCGATAAGCTGCTAATAGTTGAGTTTGAGCGCGTAAGGCCGCCTGAGGTTGTGTAAAAAGCTTGCGTTCGTACGGTGCAGGCGCTTGCGATGAGACGATCTGAATAGGGCTACCCCCAGTGGCGCCGCAATGCCATCGATGTCATTCCCGCCGTTCGTTTTGACAGTCTCCTTGCCCGCTCATTTTGTTTCTTGCTAGAACGAGCGGTCAACACTCCACGTAATTAAATCCGCGCTGGTTGTGGTCCCCGACAGTGAGCAAGTGGTTGCGGTGTACCCGGTTTGCGCTAGGTATGCGCCCGTGGCTGTATCGGTGCCCGAGCATCTAAAGCCGTGCGGCGCAGTTGTGCCTGGCGTGATGGTCACAGCACATGCGCCGCTTGTGCCACTCTTGAAGGACCCGGCGGACGCGCCGCCCACTGCGGTAGACAGCGAGCATCCGGCAATTGTCTGCGTTCCATAAGTACCGAGCACAGGCACGGAGGCAATCAAGCCTGTATTGTCAACCTTCACAATGGTCCGATTGAGTCCAAACCCGATGCCACCGTATGGCGTCCCGCTGCCGTAGCAAAAATCGAGCGTGGCAATAACGTTAGAGACCGGATTAGGAGATGTGCCGGTACCTGCTCCCGCAGACACACAATTTGCACCAGCCAAGCCTGCCGACAAAGCCAGTGTGCCAATTCCAGAACCGCCGTTTATAAAGCCACCCATGATAGGAGGGGAGCCAAGAGAAGTCTTCACAAGAGCCTCTACGGTGCCATCCTCGTAAAGAGACTTCAAGTTTTGGATGTTTGTTCCACCAAACAAACCTGCGGACTGTTCGTGGATAATTGCGCAGGGTACAGAGTCCAGAGAGATGTCGCAATATCCAGTCACGGGATGATTGGCGTTGAACCTTGTCCCAGTGCTGATAACCGTGGAGCCTCCGGTGTATGACCCATGATTTGTCTTGATATACCCCGTGTCGGTCGCCTTGGCTATTGACCCGGTTTCGGAGCCGCTAACCACTCCCACGCCTGCGACCGCCGACACATCCGCAATGAGTTGAGTGGCGCTTGTTGCCAAGCTGGACGATTGAATATACTGCGCCGTCCTGAGCGTCTGCCCATTCAGCACCGAGCATGTCGTCAGCCCGGAAGGGATGAAGTTTTCCGAGATATTGTAGTCATTCGCAACCGTGATGTTGGCGATGTAAAGCCCGGTTGAAGGGTTGGTGATCGCGCAGTAGGTTGGACTCACCTTGTCCTGCGTAAACGTCCCGGTATCGGCTTGCTGCGCGGTGACCGTTAGTGTGGCTGTTGTGGTTCCGGTGACGCTGATGTAGTTGGTACTGGATATAGACACCACAGCCGTTGTCGCGCCCGTAAACTGCACGCCGTTCGCGCTTGCGCACGTTGAAGACGCCACCTGAAAGTAGGTTCCCGTTGGTGGCGTGGGACCATACCCGGTTGACTGGATACTGAATATTGCGGTGTGCGCGCCCGTAATCTGACAGTAATAAGATTCACCAACGATACCGTTACCTTGCAGGGCCATCATGCCACCAGTAAAAGCCAGCGTGGAGACATTCGACGGTTGAAACAGTGGCCCGTAAAATTGCTCAAGGTGTACATTCACTGCCGACACCTGCACACCCGCTCCCGCAATCTCAGACTGCAAAATCGGGTTTGACGGCGCGGGTGCGCCAAGGTACGCGGTTGAAACGGCGGTCATCCACCCTTTTGAATCGCTGTAGTCCACGCTTGTATCCGAGAGCGCATATGTGTCATTGCAGTGCAGCGCAAGCCCGTTCCCGGCATTCCCGTACATTTGACCGCCACTGATGCGTAGCAGTTCTCCGCTGGCTGCTATGCCTCCCCCGCAAGGAAAGAGCGTCCCATCTCCAACAGCATTCAGGTTTCCATTGAAGTTGTTGTCTTTTATGTCATTCGTGATCGAAGCGTTCCCGATTGCGATTCCGGCATTGAATCCTGAAATCGAATTTCCGTATATTTCGAAGTTCGATGCCCAATCGGTTGAGGGGACAAGATTTCCATTGGGGTCACCACCTAAGAGAACGCCGAAGGTGTAATTTGTGCTTCCGCTCACCGTGTCTTGATATTGCGATGTAACCTGACCATGATTCGAGATGTGGCAGTTGCGTAAGACACCGCGCGGGTTCCCGTTTCCCCACACTCCGGCAAGTATAAAAGGGCCGTTCGGAGCAACGTGGCCTCCGCTTGTACTACCCACTGTCCCCGCCCAATTTACGGCTGCGCCCTTACAATCGAAGATCACGCCATAAGGAACCACGATAGGTGTTGACACACTGTAAATGCCCTGCGTCGGGTCGAGACTCACCACGCCGTAACTGTTAGCGATGGAGTTGAACGTGTTTTGCTTTACCTGCGCGATGGCCGCGTTGGCCCACGCGCCGCCATCGGTTCCACCAGGGCACCAGGCCGGGGCGGTTGACAGTCCGCAACTGGATGCGTTGATCGATCCGTTATTCTGGCCGAAGTTTGCCGTGGCCGCCGCGGCGGCGCCAGCGACCATGATGCCCTGATTCCCGTCGGTCGCCACTCCAGGCAAGAGATTCGCCATAGCACCCGAAGCGCTTGTTGATCCTGTCCCGCCTGCCGCGACGGGAACGGCGCTGACTCCCGCAATGGTTGTGCCGCTGCTTGTGTAATATGCAATCTGCCCTGAGCTACCCGAGCTTACAGTGCCGTTTCCCGAGCCCGTCCCGCAAGCGATTCCGGTATTCGTAATGTATCCGGAGTTATCGATCTGCAGGCAATAATGCCCAGACGATGACGCCAGTCCGGGTAGCTTGATCGAAGTGGGACCCAGAAATGACGCCACCAGGTTAGAACTGGAACCCGAGTAAATATCTGTCTCCGCGCCTGAACCGGACTCGTAATTGAGCCGGATATGACCGCTCGAGTTACTCGCATTAATGTAAGTGTCGCCGCTGTTCGTGCTCTGATACGCTTTGAAACTGTCCAGTCCGCCGAGCGCCGAATTCAAGGCCCAGTTATTAGTCGAGTCCTTCAGCATGTACCACTGGCTGTTTCCGTTCCAGTCTTTATAAGTGAACGACCCTTTCTGGCTGGTCGTCAATCCCGGCCAAAGGTAGTAATCCACTTCGGCATCGGCGTTATTCCGCACCGTCATGGTGCCTGTTGATTGAGCAGTGCCACCCACCTGCAGCGTTCCGTTGAATTGCGCGTTGCCGCTGTTATTGACGGTCGCAACCGTAGTTGGAGTCGCGCCACCCGAACCGAAAATCACGCCCCCGGTTCCCGAGTGAGATGTGCTGTTCAGCACCACGGCGCCAGTCCCCGCCGAATTCATGGCCGTCTGATTGTTAGTGCTCGATTGCCCGTTGTTGTACTGTCCTATCGAAAGCCTATAGACGTTGTTCAGCTGATCGAGGATCTGGTAAAACTGCTCGCCGCCCGTTGCATCGCTCAGTCCCTCCGTCCATCGGTAACCAGAATCCGTTTGATACTCATTCAGCAGTCCGCGTTCATTTCCCGCGCCGGTTCCCAGGCGGAAGTGATTGGTCACCGTCGCGTCCTGCTGGCTTCCATACCAGTCACCGTTGATCCCGTTAAAGCTGCGATGGAAGGTATCTTGAAAACTGTTGCGGGTCCCGTTATCGGTTAATTGACCGGTAAACATGGTGCCGCCGGTAATCCAGTTGTTATAGGAACTCCCTGCGTCCGCCATCACCTGGCTCGTCGAGTTCTCATTCCGTAACCCGATAATCGTGTTGTTTTGCGCATTCGATCCCAGGTGCAAAGCCGTCGCGCATCCCTCAACGTCGCCGCCCGTGAACGTATTCCCGTCGCCCTGTTGCAGGTTGATGCCAATCGTTCCCGCTATCGGATTGCTATTGCTTGTCGGGCAATCAATATGCAGCCGCACAAATGTGCTCGCGTTCATCCAATCGGTCGTCGCAGGATTCGCCACCTGGTGCCCGATTGCATTCACCGCAATTCCAAATCCATCGAATTGAACGCTCCGAATAGTTCCACCCGCGTAGTTTCCGGTTCCGTCCAGCGTCATTCCCGTCTGGTTTGAGTTACCCAGAAAATACATATCTTCGAGATCGATTTCCTGCGTCCTGTACGTAACTAGTCCTTGCGCAGTGGCATTCGTCGACCCGGTGGTATTAATCACCGAGTTATCCATGTGGAATCCCGGTGTATCTACGGTGTAAGTGGGGTCGCCCACCTGGATAACTGCGCCTGCTCCTGAAAACGCAAATGCTGTACCGCCCTGGCTCCCGCTCGCCGTCGAACCGCCCCGCATTGCGCAACCGCGCAAGGCAACATTGCGTGTGCCCGCCGTAACAATCACCTGATTAGTGGTCGTGATGGTCGCGCATGGCAGAAGCACAGTTGTATTCGGCGTGGAAATTGTGAGATTGGCGCTCACCGTCTGGCTGCCGGTAAAATTCCGCGCGTCGCAGATTCCGCCAAAGTTTGTATTCACGGCGTTGACGCAGGCCTGCAGCTTGGCTCCAAAGTTCGCGCCCGGAAACTGATCCACCTGGAGCGTCGACCCCACGCTGTTATTGGCGATAAATGCCGGATAACTCCCGCCGCCCGGCAGATTCCCTCCGCCGCCATTCACCTGCGTTCCGTAACTCTGCGCGCCGGTCGCGTTCCATACCGTGTATCCTCCGTGTCCGCGTAACATGCTGCCGGCGAAGAATGTCATGTTCTGTCCGCCGATCAGGTTCACAGGTGCGGCCGTATCCCAGTTTCCCGGAGCATTGATGCTTGCCGTAGTGGTCGACGAGCAGCCTGAGCCGCCCTGTGTCACGTTAATGGCACTGATTGATCCATTCGTGTTCACCGTCGCGTTTGCCTGCGCAGTGCAACTTCCGCTGAACGTTACCGGCACAGTGGTTCCGTAAGGATCCCATCCCAACCCGTGTTCTGTGCCAAGCGTTACACCCGCTACGGCACCGCTCGCTGCCGTCACCGTCAGCGCAGGTTGTACTGCGTTCCAGCTGGGCATCACCACTGTGTTGCGTACCGTCCATCCCTCCTGCGCGCTTGCGAGATCCAGCACAATTCCCGTCGGTGGTTCGCCTGTTGCCGCCGAGTTGCCCGCCATCGCCGTCAAGTCGTCAAGAATGTCGTTGCAACCGGCGGCCGCTGTAAATCCATGTGTGGCTTGAATCGTGATGTTCTGCCAGCGGTTCGAGTCAGCCAGCAATCCCGCGGGTGTCGCCACTGGGAGCGCCGGTATCGCTATGCCCGTGTTCAACCCGCGAATGTCGATATTCTTGAATTCGCTCCACTGTGGCCATTGCGCAAGATAAAGGCCGCAGCTGTGTGTCGAGTGCGCTCCCGGGTATTGCGCGGCCATTGGGTCGGTTCCGGTCGAAACAATCTCCAGGTTTTCAATCTGCGCATTCTTCAGTCCGTTGCCACCCGCCCCGGTAGTCGCCAGCATGGCAATGCCGCAATTGCCCACCGCCCATCCGTTGCCGCTTCCCGCTGTTCCTGTCAGTCCGTTGCCGCCAGGCGAAAAAATGGTGTTGCTCTCCATTGGACGATTCAACTGGCAGCTGCCTGCCGCCGCCCGGCCTACCGCCTGCGAACAACTCACGTCCTGGCTTTGATCGACGTAGATCGTCAAATCGTGCAGCCGCGTGTAACTCAAAATGTTTGGATTGTCTGCGGTTGTCGCCAGCACATCCTGCCCCGGAAATCCCATCAGCGCTGAAACCTGTTTGCCCAAACCGCCAATCGATTCCCCATGCCAGTTCAGCGTCCGCGTCTTGCACGTTCCCTCCGGAATCGTCAAAGCCACTCCGTGTGCCTGCGCGTAATTGATCGCCGATTGCAGGGCACTCGTATCATCCGTTACCCCATCGCAGACCGCGCCGAATTCCTTCACGCTGCGCTCAACCTGCTGCGCCACGCTCGTTCGCATATCCACCACGCGAACACCATTCGGATTGGCGAACGTATCCGTCCCCGCGTAGGTCGGCGGAATCTCCATCGCTCCGTTCGCCCCCGCGGCATTCATCGCCGCCTGCAGTGTCGATTGCTGAGAGCCTGCAGGCACTTCGATTCCATTCACTCCCGGAGTCGTCAGTGGCCCGCTCATATTTCCCCCAGCCAGCGGAATCGCCGTCGACACCTGCGAATCCACATAGTGCTTGTCCGCTGCCTGCAAAGGCTGCGTCGGATCTCCGTTCAAGAACAACGGCCCACTCAGGTTTCCGCCCGACGCAGTCAGCAAGCTTCCGGTGAGCTCTGCCACCAGCCCATCCACGTAAGCCTTGCTCACCGCCTGAACCGCCTGCGCCGCCGGCATCACCTGCGCCTGAACCTGCGCCAGCGTTGCCTGCGCCGCCGCGGGCACAATCCAGTACTGCGTGTTCACTGAGCCATCGCTCATGTAGAACACCGCCGTATAAAACTGGCCGGCCGGTGCCGCTCCCTGGTTCGGCGCCAGGTTGATACTCACAAATCCGTCATTGCCGATGGTCACGCTTGTCTGGTCCGCAGCCACCAGTTGCCCCGCCGCGGTGCTGAATGCAGGCCAGCTTACCGTCAGTGTTCCGCCGCCAGGCTGCCCATTCGCCAGGTAAATTGTTCCCTGAACTGTGGTCGTTACCACGGCCTGTCCGTGCGCGGCCGTTACCAACCCGATCACCGCCAGGCAAAGCATCGTCAGCCTTGCAACACGCAACCATCTGTTGTTCGTGAGTCTCATCTCTGTCTCGTCCTTCTTCTTCACCGGGATTCGCCCATCCCCGTTTTTTGAGCGCACACGGGTATGTGCGGCGCAGACCTGAAGTCCACGCCCAACGCAATCTCGTGAGTGTGATGTGCAGTCGGTTGCCTCGATCTGAGGCCCCTAAATCTAACGGTCGGGCTCTTCAACGCCCGTTCCACAAAAACCGCCTCAAAGAAAAAGGAGCGGTGAATTCGCGTGCGAATTCGCTCCCGCTCCACTTACTTCGGCATGAATGTTATTAGCTTAACGAATCTCTGCGGAATTGCCTGCAATCGTCCGGCATTACCCGTGGCATCGCTTTTTCAAGCACTTAAGCCTTTCACGAGCTGTCGCCTTCATTGACAACTGCACCGTGCTAAGCCAGCCTCAGCGCCGGATCGCCGCTCAACTCCGCCGGCGCAAACTCGCCCGCTTCAAAACGCGGCCACGCGGCCGCCGCAATCATCGCCGCGTTGTCGGTCGAAAGCATCCTGGTCGGAAACGAAATCTCGAGTCCTCTTTTCGCCGCCTCATCGCTGAATCGCTCGCGCAACTCGCGGTTCGCAGCCACGCCGCCCGTTACCAGCACCCGCTCCGTTCCCAACCGCTCAGCAGCGCCGAACGTCTTCTTCATCAAGTCCCCGATCACCGCATGTTGAAAGCTCGCAACCAGGTTCAGTGTGCTCTCTGTGCAAAGCGCCAATGCCTCTTCCTTCGTTTGCGGAAGTGTAACTACGCGGTCGGCCCCTCCCCCATCAATCACCGCGCGGGCCGGGTAAAGCAGATCGGCTCTTCGTTTCGCTTCTTCCCGCAATCCATGCACTTCCACGTAGCGCAGTACCGCCGTCTTGATTCCCGAAAATGAGAAAAGAAAATGCGAATTGAGATCGGCAATCGGTGAGCTCTCTGCTCCCTTTGTCCTTGGCGTCTTTCCGCGCAAGTGCGCCTTCGCCTTCACCTGCGCAAACGAGAAGGCGACTGCATTGGGATCTCCGAATCGCGCCAGCGCATCGATCCACGGTCCACCCGGATAGCCAAGCCCCAGCAGCTTCGCCACCTTGTCGTATGCCTCGCCCGCTGCATCGTCCACCGTGCGCCCAATCAGCTCGTAACTCCACAATCCGCCACGTGGCCGCGCCAGGTAAAGGTGAGTATGCCCGCCTGACACCACCAGCGCCAGCGCCTGCTCCTCAGCTTTCCGCGTCTCGCATTCTTCCCGCTCGCGCAGCAGCACTGCATGAATGTGCCCCTCAAGATGATTCACCGCAATCAGCGGCAGCTGGTTCGCATAGGCCAGCGCCTTCGCATAGGTAATTCCAACCAGCAGCGCGCCGGCCAATCCCGGCCCCGCAGTTACAGCCACTGCGTCCAACTCTTTCAGTTCAACCCCGGCCTGCTCCAGCGCCGCTCGCACCACTGGAACAATGGCGCGCAAATGCTCACGGCTGGCCAACTCCGGCACCACGCCGCCATAGCGTGCGTGAGTGGCAATTTGAGACGCAACCACCGACGAAACACTCCGCCGTCCGCGCTCCACTACCGCCGCGGCAGTCTCATCGCACGATGTCTCAATGCCCAATATCAGGCCGGTCCCCATCTAGTTAGTTTAATGGGCGCTTGCGTTGGCGGTAGCTTGTGGCGTGAAGGGGAGCACGAACTGTGGAGCTGTGAAGGGAGTGCCGGTAAAGCATTGAATTGAATCAACCGGCTTTCACAGTTTCACCGTTTTTAAAGACTTTTTCTCAGTTTTCGGCGGATTTGAGGGCGGCATGGAAAGCGGCCACGCGGGCGGCGCGGCGAGCCTGTTCGCGGACGTCGGCCGAGGCTTTCGCGGTCTTGCGGTTTCGCGCCATTACCACTACGGCTTCATTGCCGAAACGCAGGTTGCCCAGATTCTGCAGGCAGAATTCGACAATTGCCGAAACTGAAGTTTGGTTGCGGGCGGCAAAGACGCGGGCCTCGTTATAGGCAGTTTGGTCGACGGTAACGGTAATGTTTGGCATAAATTTCTCTGATTTAGATTGTGCGCCTGGCGGGGATAATTAACTGCAAAGGCAGCGGAGCTAGCGGAGTTAGCGGGGTTGGCGGAGTTAAAATGCTGCGAGTAAGCGGGTTAGCTTGGCTGGTATTGAGGCTCGGCGAGGAGGGGTAAGGTTGACAGCTCGCGGACGAGGCGGACGGTTTCGAGGCTTACGGTGACCACCTGGCCGATGAGGCGGACGATGTATTCGGGATCGTCTTCGCGGTTGGGGTCGTTGACGATGCCGGAGCGCTTGTCGGTGGAGACGCGGTACCGTCTTCGTCGTAAGTGTAGAGCGGAAAGAATTGCGTAGGCCTCCCGCCTAGGTCCAAGCACGGTAAAGTGCTCACGGGGAGGGTGCAGAAAGGGACCTGTAGATGGACATGAAGGCTTCTCGGGGCGTCTCTTGTCTCGATAAAGTGCGATCCCCCCTAGCCGCAAAAACAAAGACGCGGCGAGGATGGGGCACCCAAACGTTGGATCTTTAGGAGAGATGCCTTAGTTTGAAAGGATAGCGCAGGGAGGGGTGAGGCGATATTGGAAACGGGAGGCCCGAAGCCGGCGAGGTACCCCGAGGGGGGCTGAATTTGGGGCGGGGTTTGAACGCGGCTGCGCCGCGTTCTTTATTTTTTGGGAAAGACGGCGCGGTTCCCAGGGTTTCAGTCAGGGTTGAAACCCTGACCTACCTGACATCTTGCGCTCCCCGCGGGAGCTTGAGACGCCGTCTTTGCTCCGCAGATTGTCAAGCTGAGGGTGCCCCCGGTCCCTCGCCTTCGGGGGCCGGGGATGGAAGCTAACCCGCTGACTCACAGGATTTTAGCTCCGCTAACCCCGCTGACCCCGCTAGCCCCGCTGCACTTGCAGTTAATTTCCCCTGCCCGGCGCACAATCTCAATCAGAGACCTTTATGCCAAACATTACCGTTACCGTCGACGAAACCATCTATAAGGATGCCCGCGTCTTTGCAGCCCGCAACCGCACTTCGGTTTCGGCAATTGTCGAATTCTGCCTGCAAAATCTGGGCAACCTGCGCTTCGGTACTGAAGCCGTAGTCGTAATGGCGCGCAACCGACAGGCCGCCAAAGCCACGGCCCAAGGCCGGGAACAGGCCCGCCGCGCAGCCCGCGTGGCCGCTTTCCAGGCAGCTCTGAAGTCCGCCCAATCCAACAGAAACTGATCGGCTATTTTTTCCCCGTGAAACGGTGAAAACCGGTTGATTCAATTCAATGGCTTAGCGGAACTCGCTTCACAGCTCCACAACTCGCACGCTAAATGTCGAGGTTCTTTACATCGAGCGCATTATCCTCGATGAACTTGCGGCGCGCTTCAACGTCTTCGCCCATCAGCGTGGTGAAGATGGCATCGGTCTCCGCAATGTCTTCGAGCTTTACGCGCAGCAGCGTCCGCCGGTCGGGATCCATCGTCGTCTCCCAGAGCTGCGTGCTGGTCATTTCGCCCAGGCCCTTGTAGCGCTGCACCTGGTAGTCCTTTTTGCCCTGCTCAACGATGTAGGCAAACAGTTCGCGCGCTGTCTGCTTCTCAACCGGCTCACGCGGAATCTTCGAACTGCGCTTTGCCGCGGCCTTGGTCTCAACGCTTGCCGGCGCGGGTGCGCCCTCGGCATCGGCTTCTTCTTCTTCAGCGCTGGCCTCTGCCGCCGCTGCCTTGGCAAACTCCACAAGGAAAGGCGGCTCGAGGAATTGCTTGATGAGCGAATGCTTCGACATCATCTGCCTGAATTCGGGGCTCGATGCCAGCGTCCAGTCGATGGAGCGCGTTGCGCCCTGCGAATCCGTAAAGCTGATCGACCAGGTGTGGTGCTCCTCATCTTCAACCGGAGTGTGCACCTTGATCTGGAACTGGTCGGCGAGCTCAGTCAGTTGCTGATGCAGGCCGGCGAGTTTCTCAGGCACATCGCTTTCAGTCTTCGAAGTGAAATCGGCGCGGTGAATAAGCTCGGCCCGCGCCAGCAGCTCAGTCAATCGCTCGTTGCGGATGCGCTTGTCAACCTTCTCGACGAAGCCCAGGTACTCATTGAGCGTGCCCATGAACTTGGTGAGGTCAGCGCCTTCGATTTTGCTGGCGTTCTCGCCGTGCCGGACCACCATGCCTTCAGACGCGCGGCTCACCATCACCTTCACAAATTCGCGATCGTCCTTGATGTACTGCTCGAAGCGCCCCTTCTTGATTTTGTAGAGCGGCGGCTGCGCAATGTAAACGTTGTCGCGCTTGATCAAGTCGGTCATGTGGCGGAAGAAGAACGTGAGCAGCAGCGTGCGGATATGCGATCCGTCAACGTCGGCGTCGGTCATGAGGATGATTTTGCCGTAGCGCAGCTTGAGAGGATCGAAGTCATCTTTGCCGATGCCCGTGCCGAGCGCGGTAATCATGGCGCGGATTTCTTCGTGGCCCAGCATCTTGTCGTAGCGGGCCTTCTCAACGTTGAGAATTTTGCCCTTCAACGGCAGAATGGCCTGGAAGCGCCGGTCGCGGCCCTGCTTGGCCGTGCCGCCTGCGCTCTCGCCCTCGACGAGATAAAGCTCGCAGCGGTCAGGATTACGCTCGGAGCAGTCGGCCAGTTTGCCGGGCAATCCGCCACCATCGAGCGCGCCTTTGCGCCGCGTAAGGTCGCGTGCTTTGCGCGCCGCTTCGCGGGCGCGTGCCGCTTCAATGGCTTTGTTGATGATCTTGCGCGCCACGGGAGGATTTTGCTCGAGGAATCCGCCCAGGCGCTCGTTCACAAATGCCTGCACCGTTCCGGCGATGTCGGAATTGAGCTTGCCTTTGGTCTGCCCTTCAAACTGCGGCTGCGGCAGCTTGACGCTTACCACGGCCACCAGGCCTTCGCGCACATCGTCGCCGCTGAGCGATTCTTTCAGGTCCTTGAAGAGGCCCATCGACTGGCCGATCGCGTTGATGGTGCGCGTCAGCGAGGTGCGGAATCCGGATAGATGCGAGCCGCCATCGACGGTGTTGATGTTGTTGGCAAAGCTGAACACCGTTTCGGAATAGCTGTCGTTGTATTGCAGCGCGATCTCGATTTCGACGCCAGAGCGCGCGGCTTCCATCATGATCGGCTTGTCGTGCAAAACCTGCTTGCCGCGATTCAGATGCTTTACGAACTCCGCGATGCCGCCCGCATATCGGAAATCGGTCCGCTTGGCCTCGCCGGTCTTCGAGTCGGCGGTGCGCTCGTCGGTGAGGGAAATCTCCAGGCCCTTGTTGAGGAAGGCGAGTTCGCGCAGCCTTTGTGCGAGGGTGTCGTAGTTGTACTCGGTGGTGGCAAAGATTGTTTTGTCGGGCAGAAAGTGAATCTTGGTGCCGCGCCTCTTGCTGGTTCCCGCCTGGCGCAACTCGCTGGTGGGCAGGCCGCAGCTGAAATCCATCTCGTAAGTGTGGCCGTCGCGCCAGATTTCGACGTTGAACTCCTGGCTCAGCGCGTTGACGCAACTCACACCCACGCCGTGCAATCCGCCAGAGACTTTGTAGGTTGAGGCGTCGAACTTGCCGCCAGCGTGCAGCTTGGTGAGCACCACCTGGACCGCCGACATGCGAACGCCGTTGGGCAGGTCCATCATGTCGACGGGAATGCCGCGGCCATCGTCTACAACCGTGATGGAGTTGTCGACGTGGATCACGACTTCAATTTTCTTGGCGTAGCCGGCCAGCGCCTCGTCGACTGAGTTGTCGACCACCTCGTATACCAGATGGTGCAATCCCATTTCACCAGTCGAGCCAATGTACATGGCGGGGCGGAGCCTTACCGCTTCCAATCCTTCCAGAACGCGGATGCTGTCGCCTGTGTAGTTTGAATCGTCGGGCGGGGGTATGCTGCCAATCGGTTCAGTCGCCATAAGTCCTGTTCTCTTCGACTTGGCTCAGCCTGAATTCCGCCGTTTCCCGGGGTTCGATCCCGAGTAAGGTTCTGGGAATTAAACGCTTGAAATCAGTGGGCTTTTGCCGATGTCGCTCTAAGGATAATTTTACCATGTATGGAAGGTTTTTCATTGTCGCGCATTGGGCGTAAGCTGGTTACCTAAATCGATTACCTATGTGGTATGTGACCTCAGTAATCAAAGTCGTTATAATTTATTGATCTTGATGAAAACTCTGTACTTGAGGTCCAATTTTGGGTATGATTCCAATTGTGTATGGGGGACACCCCCCAACAGAAAATTGACTTTAAGAGGTTACTAATTATGAAACTCGCCCTTCGCATTTTCGCTCTCTCTGTCGTTGTTGCCGGTGGCGTCGCTGCCGCCATTACTCCCAAGACTGTTCCCGCGGTGAAGAGCCACCAGGCAGCAATGGCAAATTTGCCGGTCCCGGGGTGCATTCCTGGCTTCCCGACCTGCCCGACGAATCCCAATGGCGCCAACTAAATAGGCTGCCCCAGGGTAACCACACCAAGGTAATGGCACGAAAGTGCCAACGCGGTCTGGACAATTCCAGTTGAGGCTTACGCCATTTAGCGCTATCCTGTGAAAGCTCTCAGGATTAACGCACAGGTGTCTATGTCCTCAGCACAATTAATGTCGATGATGGGTGTGGTCGAGTTTCTACTCACCGCGACTCTCACTTTCCTCTTCTGGCGGAAGAAGCTGCACGTTCGCTTCCGCGCCATGGGGATATATCTTGTCCTGCGCGTGATTTCCACGCCGGTTGGACTACTCCTCCTCACGGCCTACCAACAGACCAACGCACTCAATTGGTATATGGCGTATTTCCTGGTGTTCTGGGGCGCCTACATTGCCAGTGCCGCGTTGCTGTTCTTCGTTTGCATTGAGATCTTCCGCGCCGCACTTGCCGCCTTGCCTGGACTCATGAAGTTCGGCGTGGTGGTTTTTCGCTGGGCGGCATTGGTCTCGCTGATCGTTACCTTCTCGACCGTGTCGTTTGCGCATCGCGGAATCATGGTGATTCCTGATATTGCGTACGGCATGATGCGCTCGGTCAGCATCCTTGAGCTGTGCCTGCTCGGTTTCCTGTGCGTCTGCATGAATGCGCTCCGCCTCTCGGCACGGGATATGGCCTTTGGACTGTCGTTCGGTTTCGGCTTGTTGGCCGCCAACGACTTTGTTCACGCTTCAATCGCATCGCGGTTTGCGTCTCTTACTGAGCCGCTTCAATTTGTCTATGAGAGCGCGATCCTGGTAGTGCTCGGCGTTTGGACATCCTATTGCGCCTCGCCTGCGCCGGCCACTCAGCCTGTTGTTATGCCGGCCAATTCCACAATCTATCGCTGGAACGAGATTGCCTCCGCGCTGGG